>ERZ869936.342-NODE-342-length-47205-cov-6.766405_pt1 | contig 47205 bp, 43 predicted proteins | sample MGYA00520876_ERZ869936 | MGnify/ENA primary metagenome ERZ869936 (study PRJEB32218, sample SAMN09650985) | biofilter metagenome | isolation source: enrty point of leading RO module | place: Saudi Arabia: Thuwal, RO plant located on Red Sea | collected 2016-02-17 ... | reverse complement strand
GGAGTAAGCAGTTCCGGTGAAAGAGCAAGTTGTAAAATTTTAATTCAAAAATAAACCAAAATGAAAATTCCATTCTTCGTTTTATTGTGCGCCGGTATGTTTGTTTCAGGCAGGGCTCAAACCTGGCAAAATTTAAATTCAGGAACCTCCCAACTTTTAACCCATGTTCATTTTCTGCATCCTGATACCGGATATTTTAATGGAACCGCACTGTTCAAAACTTCAAATGGCGGAAGCACCTGGTCTCAAATAGGAGCCTGTCCGGGTGATGTAACCATGTGGAGCCAGCAAACCGGTTTGTCAACAGGAACCGGAATTTCTAAAACTACCAATGGAGGCACTTCCTGGAACTCTGTTTTTTCAGACTCCCGCGTAGCCTACATTCCGGAAATTCAAATGCTCAATGCAAGTACTGGTTTTGCCACAGCTATCGCTTCAGGATTTGATTCAACCCTCCTTGTCAAAACAACCGATGGGGGAAACACATGGCAAATTCGTGGGGGATTTCCTGATTTTGCCACCGCATCCTTCCTTCACTTTTTAAACCAGGACACCGGCTTTATTGCCTCAGATGGCATGAATGCCATTTACAAAACAACCGATGGGGGAATCAATTGGACACTTAACTATGGTGGCCCCGCTACTATTTATTATGCAGATATCTTTTTCATTGATAACAACCGCGGCTGGGCCTGCGGAGCGGGAGGACTTATCCATACTTCCAACGGCGGAAACAGTTGGACGGTTCAGGGAAATTTTAGTTCCGGAATTATGTATTCGGTGAAATTTGTTAATGCTAACAGAGGATTTATTGTGGGAGGTAACGGAGTTAGTACCGGATACCTGTACGAAACTACTAATGGGGGAACAACCTGGACCCAAACCCAGGCTCATAGCCAAACCTTTCATTCATTATCCTTTCCTTCAACAAGCATTGGGTATACCGTAGGTTCCTCAGGCACTGCCCTAAAATACGGTGGATCTCCCTCCGGAATTATTTACCATGACTTGTCGGCTGGAATTTACCAGGATGTGGAAAACGAGTTGATACAAATTACATTGCCCGAATTCTTATCCACTGCAGACCTTTCTGTTTTTAATATATCGGGAGCTCTGATACAAAGGGAAAACTATCAAAAAAGCAATCCGACAATCAGTACTGCAAATCTCCCGGCGGGGATTTATTTGCTAAGAATTGCCTCGGGTGAACAAGTGTACTCCGGAAAATTTGTGATTTCCCGGTAACTACTCGGTCCTTGCCTTTGCCTTCAAACCAAAATCAACCTTGTAGTAAAACAAAGGCAAAAACCCAAGCTGGTATTCCTGGCGTATGGGATTGGCATTGTTGGGCACATAGGTTAAGCCAAGTACATTTTGGGTGTTGAGAACATTTACCAGATCTATGGCTATTTCATGGGTTAAACGGGCGGTGTTGATTTTTATCCCGAGCTTAATATCCCATCTGAAATAATCCTGAAACTGGAGACTGTTCCGCAAGGTATCCACTTCAACCAACTCGCCTACCGCAGCAGAAGCCAGAGTGTCGGCGGGTGAATACCTTCTGCCACCGGCCCAGGTAACTTTGGTAGCTGTGGTAAATACGGTTTTTCCGCTTTTGCCCATTTTAAACTCCTTTCCCGCCAACCCGTTGGCTACAAAACCACCATTATAATCTGAATTCCGTTCTACCCCGTCGCTTCCTTTATACCGGCTGTTATACAACGAACCACTCATCAACATATACCAGTTGTCGCGGAAACCCCGCTCAAAGGTCAGTTCAACTCCATAATTGTAAGCCGTTCCTCTTGAAGTAAGTTTGCCCGGGAAAAAGCGACTGAAGGTGGAACCCTGATTGATGAGGGAAAAGGAAGATTTAAATGTGTCCACCGGAACCTGATAAATATACTGGTAATAGGTTTCCACTTTTATTCTTGAAGCCGCCCCAACAAAGCGGTCGTACCCCGCCACCAAATGATGGCTTTTCATTAAACCCAGTTTTTTATTGGGCAGTTCATAATTTCCATTCGCATTCCTAGATTGGGCAAACAACACATATTCGGGTAAAACCTGGCTGTGCAGGCCATAACCCAGGGCAATGGCATTCCGCTTTTTAAAACTGTATTTCATGGCTGCACGGGGTTCTACCGCTGCATCGCCACTTACACTCCAGAAAATTCCGTGTAATCCAAAAGTAAAACTCAGCTGATCTGTTTTTCGCCATTTCCATTGTGAATAAGGCTGCATCATCATGGCATTGCCCGTAAAATTATTTCTTACCACCCAGCCTGCCGGTGTTTCGGTATTGTTGCTGTCTACATAATCGTAACCCCGGTAATCGGCCAGCAATCCGGTTCTCAGACTGTGCTTAGCATTGAATTTATGATTCCAGGAAACATTTAAACTTTGGCGCAGGCTGTGGTAACGGTAGTCGAGTTTTTGAAAAAGGGTGTCCACCTTTCCGGTAGAATCGCGGGTAAAAATATCATGTTCTGCTCCTGCATAACTGTAGTAGGAACCCAGGGTGGCCCGGATGTAATTTTTACTGTCGATGGATTTAGACCAGGTCATGCCTACCATGCCCATGCCGGTTGTGAAAAACTGATCGCGGTTATTGTCGCCGTAAATTTCAACTTCGCTCGTGTCGCGCGTGCTGAGCACGATATCAATTGTACTGGTTCCACCCATTCCGAACACTGAAAAATTCGAATTGTTTTTTCCCGGGAAGTTTAGTTTAAAGGAAAGATCCTGGTAGTTGGGAACCGCAGATGTTCCGAGGGGAATTTTTAATCCTTCAAACAGTTTTAAGGTAGAGTACCGGTAAGCCATCAGGTAGGTAGATCCCTTTGCTTTGCTCATGGGTCCTTCGGCCGAAAATTCGGTTCCCAGCAATCCCAACTGGAAATTCAATTCATGCTTTTCGTTGTTCCCATTGCGGAAATGAATGTCGAAAACGCCCGAGTTTGCATTTCCGAATTCGGCCGGAAAGGCGCCCATAAAAAAATCGGAGGTCCCGAAAACTTTGTTGTTCAGGATAGAAATAGCTCCTCCGGTGCTTCCTGCAATGGCGAAATGATTCGGATTGGGCACATCAATACCCTCGACCCTCCAAAGCACACCCATGGGAGAATTGCCCCGGATTACAATATCATTTCTCGAATCATCGGATCCGGTTACCCCGGCAAAATTGGAAGCCATACGGGCAGGATCGGAGCGGGAACCGGCATAGCGGTTGGTTTCTTCAATGTTAAAGGGCTTTACCGAAATCAGACTCATCTCGTTGGAGCTCTCATTGTCGGGGGTTCCGGTAATATCTACCTGCTCAAGGGTATTTACGCTCTCTTCCATTTCGGGATTAAGGATGGTTTCTTTTCCGGCATCTACAATGATGTTTTGAAGAAACACCTCCTGATAACCAATAAATGTAATGCGAATGGCGTGGCGACCGAGGGGAACATTCTCTAATCTGAAATTTCCATCGCCGTCGGTAACGGAATAAATTTTCAGGGTTGAATCTTTAGTCAGAAGTACCACGGAGGCCCCGGGTATTCCCATTTTGCTTTCTTTTTCTCTTACCTTTCCCCGGATGGTCTGGGTTTGTGCAAATGAAAAAACGGTGAATAACAGAAGGAGGGGGAGGGTAAATAGTCTTTGCATGTATTGAATTTATATTTCAAATATATATTTCCCTTTTACATAAAAAAAACGGGAATTTGCCAAACCCTCCGGCTCCGCGGTAAATTATGCAAAAAAAATCCCGCCTTCCGGGCGGGATTCGATAAAAAATTACTTTTTAATTATTAATGTCGAAAGTTTCAAGGAATTTGGTGGTATAATTTCCTTTGATGAAATTTTCATCCTTCATCAGCTTCAGATGGAAAGGAATGGTTGTCTTAATGCCTTCCACCACAAACTCGCTCAGGGCCCTGTGCATTTTGGAAATGGCTTCTTCCCGGGTCTGTGCCATGGTAATAAGCTTGGCAATCATGGAGTCGTAATTGGGAGGAATTACATATCCGGCATAAATGTGCGAATCAACCCGCACGCCGTGACCGCCGGGCGTATGCAGGGTGGTAATTTTTCCCGGATTGGGGCGGAAATTATTGAAAGGATCCTCGGCATTGATACGGCATTCTATCGCATGCAATTGGGGGTAATAATTTTTGCCGGAAATAGGAACTCCGGATGCAATCAGAATTTGCTCGCGGATCAGATCATAATCTATTACTTCTTCGGTAACGGGATGTTCTACCTGGATACGGGTATTCATCTCCATGAAATAAAAATTCCGGTGTTTGTCTACCAGAAACTCCACGGTTCCCACCCCTTCATAATTTACGGCAAGGGCAGCCTGAATAGCAGCTTCTCCCATTTTATCGCGGAGTTCGGGAGTCATAAAGGGAGATGGTGTTTCCTCCACCAGTTTCTGGTGGCGGCGCTGAATGGAGCAATCGCGTTCGCTGAGGTGACAGGCTTTGCCGTATTGGTCGCCGGCAATCTGAATTTCGATGTGGCGTGGTTCTTCGATGTATTTTTCCATGTACATGGCCCCATTTCCAAAGGCGGCTTCGGCCTCGGTAGTGGCTGAATTGTACTGGGCTTCCATTTCTTCTTCTTTCCAGATAATCCGCATCCCTTTTCCTCCTCCACCCGCAGTGGCTTTGATGATGACAGGGTAACCGATATCAACGGCCAGTTTTTTTGCCTCTTCGATTCCGGAAAGCAATCCGTCGGATCCGGGAACACAGGGAACGCCGGCCCGCTTCATGGTATCTTTTGCATTGGACTTATCGCCCATGGCATCAATCTGGTCGGGTGTGGCGCCGATGAATTTTATTTTGTGTTCGGCACAGATGCGGGAGAATTTTGAATTTTCACTCAGAAATCCATAGCCGGGGTGAATGGCATCGGCATTGGTAATTTCGGCTGCGGCAATGATGTTGGGAATATTAAGGTAAGATTCGCGGCTGGGAGGAGGACCGATACATACGGCCTCATCGGCAAACTTTACATGCAGCGATTCTTTGTCGGCTGTGGAATAAACCGCTACGGTTTTAATTCCCATTTCACGACAGGTTCGTATAACGCGCAGGGCAATTTCGCCCCGGTTGGCAATCAATATTTTTTTAAACATGCTTCTCGTTTCAGAATTAAAAGCGTTAGTAAATCCAGGGATGAAGCAGGAAACCCTGCAAAAAATTATTAAGCGGGCTCAACCAGGAACAAAGGCTGGTCGTACTCAACGGGTGAAGAATCATCCACCAGTACTTTCACAATCTTTCCTGAAATTTCCGATTCAATTTCATTGAAGAGTTTCATGGCCTCAATTACGCATACTACGGAGCCTTTGGTAATTTCATCACCTACGTTTACGAAGGGTGGCTTATCGGGACCCGATTTACGGTAGAAAGTACCGATCATGGGCGATTTAATGGTTACATACTTCGAATCATCGGTGGCCGGAGCTTCTTTGGGAGCTTCTGTTTTCTGACCTCCTCCGGTCTGTGCTACAGGCTGTGGCGCCTGCATCACAGGCTGAGCCTGGGGCATAGCCATGGGGGCTGCCTGCACAAGGATGGGTGCATCTTTAGATTTTCCCGATCCGGTTTTGATGATGATTTTAAAGTCTTTGTTTTCCAACTCAACTTCGCTTACCCCTGATTTGGCAACGAACTTGATGAGGTCCTGGATTTCATTCAGTTTCATGGAGGTTCCTTTTTTGTTTGACATTAGTTTTTTTTTAATAAGCCCATTTCAAATATATCGCACCCCACGTAAACCCTCCCCCAAAGGCGGAAAGGATCAGGTTGTCTCCTTTTTTCAATTGCTTTTCATAATCCCACAGCAGGAGAGGTAATGTTCCTGCGGTAGTATTTCCGTATTTGGAAATATTCATCATTATTTTTTCAGGGCCAAGGCCCATTCGGTTGGCGGTGGCATCAATAATGCGTTGGTTGGCCTGATGAGGCACCAGCCACGAGATGTCGTCGGCAGTCAGGTTATTGCGTTCCATGATTTCCACCGAAACATCGGCCATTCCTTTCACGGCATGTTTAAAAACCGCTTGTCCTTCCTGGTACACATAATGTTGTCTTTTGTCAACGGTTTCCCGTGTGGGCGGATACGCTGAGCCACCGGCAAGCTGGTACAGGTGGGCTTTTCCACTGCCGTCAACTTTCAAAACCGAATCGATAATTCCGGTTCCGTCGGTGTTGGGTTCCAAAAGAACCGCTCCTGCTCCATCGCCGAAAATAATACAGGTGGCGCGATCGGTGTAATCGATGATGGACGACATTTTATCGCCCCCAACCACAATTACCTTTTTGTATTTACCGGTTTTGATGAAGGTGGCTCCTGTTTCAAGCGCAAATAAAAATCCGGAACAGGCGGCGGCCAGATCGAAGCCCCAGGCATTGCTCATGCCGAGTTTATCGCAAATGATGTTGCTGGCCGAGGGGAAAACATGATCGCCGGTGATGGTTCCCACAATAACCATATCGATTTCTTTGGGATCGATATTCTTTTTGGTAAGGATTTCCCGGATGGCTTCCACGCACATAACTGAAACACCGAGGCCTTCTCCTTTCAGAATTCTGCGTTCTTTGATACCGGTGCGGGTTTGAATCCACTCATCGGTTGTGTCCACCATTTTTTCAAGGTCTTTGTTCGAAAGCACATCTTTCGGAACATATCCTCCAACAGCAGTAATGGCGGCGTTAACTTTCATACTTCATTTATTGGAATGCCTGGCGGATTTTATCGGATAAATTTGCCGATGCCACATCCCGGGCCAGAACAATCATATTTTTTATTGCTTTTCCGTTACTGATACCGTGACCAATAATTACGGTTGAATTAACACCCAGTATAGGTGTTCCTCCGTAATTTTCATAATTAAATCGTTTAAAATAATCGTCGAGGAGTTTCCGCTTGGCCAGGAGAGAGAAAAAAGCTTCAGCTTCCTTGAGGATTACATTTCCGGTAAAGCCTTCGCAAACAATTACATCGGCTTTGTCGTTGAAAAGGTCGCGGCCTTCCACATTGCCCACAAAATTAAAATCGCGGGTATCTTTCATCATCTGGTAAGTAGCCTGGGCCACAAGATTTCCTTTTTCAGCTTCCTCACCGATATTCATCAGGGCCACTTTCGGATTTTTTACCCCGTTAACATGTTCCATGAATAGCGATCCGAGAATGCCAAACTGATACAACACATCGGGTTTGCAATCGGCATTGATGCCCACATCGAGCAGAAGTCCCTGTCCGCCGTTTTCTTTAGGCAAAATAGAAGTAATGGTTGGACGGATAACTCCGGGAATTGTTTTTACGGTGAACATAGAACCCACCAGCATGGCCCCGGTATTTCCGGCACTTGCGATGGCATCTATTTTTCCTTCTTTCAGCAGTTTGAATCCCACATAAATGCTGGAATTGGTTTTAGCTGAAAATGCTTTGGTGGGGTGTTCGCCCATTCCGATGGTTTCGGGGGCGTCGATAATTTCAATACGGTTGGCGGGGAGCTTTTCTTTTTTGGCAAAATCTGAAATAACGGCGGCATCACCGAGTAACACCAGATGAATGTTTTCGGGAAGTTCCTGAAGGGCGAGCCGTGCACCTTCGAGGGTTGCCTGGGGAGCGAAATCGCCCCCGTTAATGTCAACACCGATTCTCATACAAGGGGAAGCAGATGTGAAAAAAAGAAAACCGCGATCAAGCGGTCTTCTCCATCACCACTTTTCCTTTGTAGTAGAGTTTTCCCTCGTGCCAATGGGCGCGGTGGTAAAGATGAGTTTCGCCGGTAGTAGGGCAAACGGAAATAGTAGGAGCCGTAGCCTTGTAATGCGTCCTGCGCTTTCTGCTTCTGCTCTTGGATAATCTTCGTTTAGGATTTGGCATTGTACTTCTTTTTTATCGTTTTTAAATTTACGACCATTTTATGTTTTTCAGCCGGCTCATCCGGTCGTCGGAACCCTCGGAAGCGGTCGACTTCAAAAGGTTCAGTTTTTCAATTACTTCCTGGTCGCAAAGGCTCAGATCGCCACTTACTTCACAAGGCACCTTACGCGCGGGAAGAGATAATTTTATGTATTCCAGAATAAAGGGGGCCAGATCAATTTCCGATTCGGTTAAGGGGAGGGCTATTACCTCATCATCCTCGGAGCCATCGGGTTCCGACAATTTAACCACCAGTTGATGTTCTCCTGCCAGGGCCATCTGAGCACCCGTAGCACATCGGTCGCAGGTAATATCAAAAATTCCCTTCAACCTGAAATTAAGCACCATCATGGTAGCCTGCCGGAACAGGGAAACATTCACCTGAATCGAGCCCCGGCTTATTTCCGGGTCATTAAAAAAAGCAAAGAACTTATTGTCCGCTTCAAACTCAAATTCGTGCTGACCGGGCTTTAATCCTGCAAATGCGATCACGTACGTTTTTCCTAAGCCCGCCATCTCAACAATTTTGGGTGGCAAATGTAACAAAAAACCACAAAAAACCGGGTTAAATCGACCCAAAATGCCGGATTTTCATCAAATTTTAATCGATTTTCAGCCGGATTCAAATTCCCTGTATCCGGGCCGGGTTCCGGGGCGACAATCCAATTAAATGCTTGATTTACAGAAGTTTGAAAAAGATGGTGGCGGCAATCGCCAGGGCCATTACCCAAAGGTAAAAGCTAACATAGCCGGTTTGTGCCTTTCGGATGATTCCTCCGGTCCATTTGGCCATTTCCCCTACTCCATTAACCACGGCGTCGATTCCTTTGATTTCAACAATGCTGTAGAAAAAGGAACTCATCCTGTCAAGGGGCTTGGTGATGAGGGAATCATAAAATTCATCCACATAAAATTTGTGGTAAATAAGCTTTCGTATGGGGCTCAGCTTCTCGCCTTCGGCCGGTGAAGTTATTCCCTCTTTCACAAAAAGTTTCCAGGCATAGTAGATGGCTGCGGAAGCAGCGGCTACGGCAAGGGCAATCAGTAAATATTCTGTGGTGTGACTCAGGTGTCCGTGCACCAGGCGTGAGGTTGATCCTGCAAAAACGGGCGACAGAAAATCATTCAGGTGATGGCTCAATCCTGTGAAGGAAGGAAATCCGAAGCCTCCTCCAACAATAGAAAGAATGGCCAGCACCACCAGAGGAATGGTCATGCTGGATGGCGATTCGTGGATGTGCGACTCTTTTTCCTTTCCGCCTCTGAATTTTCCGAAGAAGGTGAGGAAAAGCAGACGGAACATATAAAAGGCGGTCAGCATGGATCCCAGCAAACCGAAAAACCAAAACAGTTTATTGTGTGAAAAGGTATGGGCCAGAATTTCATCTTTCGAAAAGAAGCCGCTCAGGGGCGGTAATCCGGAAATGGCAATGGTTCCAATAAGGAAAGTAAGGAAGGTAACTCTTGTTTTGTTTTTCAGTCCGCCCATGTTGCGAATATCCTGCTCGTGGTGCAGGGCATGAATTACGCTGCCTGCGGCAAGGAACAAAAGGGCTTTGAAAAAAGCATGAGTCATTACATGAAACACGGCACCGGTATAGGCTCCCACCCCGAGGCCGAGAAACATATACCCCAATTGGGAAACAGTGGAATAAGCAAGGACCTTTTTAATGTCGTTCTGGAACAATCCGATGGCGGCGGCGAACAAGGCGGTGAGTAAGCCGGTGATGGCAACTACTTCCATGGCGAGCGGAGCCATGGTATATAAAATGTTGCTGCGTGCAATCATGTAAATACCGGCGGTTACCATTGTAGCGGCATGGATCAGAGCCGATACGGGCGTAGGTCCGGCCATGGCGTCGGGCAGCCAGGTATAAAGGGGTATCTGAGCGCTTTTTCCCATGGCTCCCACAAAAAGAAGAAGGCATGCAGTAACCAGGATGGGATCGCCGGATTTCATGCTGGGAACCTGGTCGAAAATCTCGGTATAGGAAACCGAATTAAAATTCACGAACAACAGAAAAATCCCGAGAATAAAACCAAGGTCGCCGATGCGGTTCATGACGAAGGCTTTTTTTGCAGCCATGTTGTATTCGTGCACTTTGAACCAGAATCCGATAAGCAGGTATGAGCAAAGCCCTACGCCTTCCCATCCCACAAACATGATGAGGTAATTTTCGCCCATAACCAGGAGCAGCATAAAAAATACAAAGAGGTTCAGGTAGGCGAAAAACCGTGCGAACCCTTCATCTTCGGCCATATACCCCACCGAATAGAGATGAATAAGAAATCCGATGCCGGTAATGATCATCAGGAATACGCAGGTCAGGGGATCGATGAGAAAGGCAAAAGCTGCGCTGAGACCACCTGCATTTATCCAGGGGAAAAGCTCAACAATAAATTGTTTTTTTATGGAGCCGGAAATTTCGAAAAGTATGCCCGTTGAAACAGCAAAAGCCGCCAGGATGGGAACGCAGGCAATGATTGCCACCGAGGAGCGGTTCAGTCTTTTTCCAAACAGGGCATTCAGGGCCCATCCGGCGAGTGGAAGCAGAGGTATTAACCAGGCAAGTTGAATCATCGTTACTGCTTTACCATTTTAATTTTTTCAGAAAGCCCACATCAACCGATCCGGTGTTTCTGTAAATCATCATAAGGATGGCAAGACCAACGGCCACTTCAGCGGCAGCCACCACCATCACGAAAAAAACAAAAACCTGTCCGGATGCATCACCCAGGTGATTGGAAAAGGCAACCATTAACAGGTTTACTGCGTTCAGCATCAGCTCAACCGACATAAAAAGAATGATGGCATTGCGACGCGTAAGTGCGCCGGCTACGCCGATGCAAAACAAAGCGGCGGAAAGGTATAAGTACCATTGAACCGGCACGGTAATATTCAGGAGGGTCAGGTTACTCAAAAAATAATTCATATCAAATTTACTGTCAGCTTTCCTTCTTACCCACCATCACGGCTCCCACCATACCGGCAAGGAAAAGGATGGATGATATTTCAAAGGGAAGCAAAAAGTCATTAAACAATACGCGGCCAAGATTTTCAACCGTGCCAATATTTTTTCCGGCTCCGGTCATCATATCCGATCCGGCCCGCAGCACTCCTACCAGAGTAATCAGTAACAATCCTGATGGAAAAACCCAGAACATGCCTTGGAGGAAATTTGACCATCCCTCGGGTTGTTTATTCAGGTTCAGCATCATAATAACATAGAGGAAAAGGACCATGATGGCCCCGGAATAAACGATTACATGCACCGCAGCCAGGAAGTGAGCGCTCATCAGCAGGAAGTGTCCGGCAATGGTAAAGAAAGTAAGAACCAGGTATAATACACTATGCACCGGATTTCTGGAAAAAATTACCATGAGTCCGCTCAGGATGGAAAGAAATGAAAGTGCGTAAAAAGTATATTCCGTAATGGGGTTCATTTCTCCCGCTTAATTATTGTGTGCGAATTTCTTATTTTTTTTGAATTCGAGTACTTCTTTTGTTTGCCTTGGACTTACATCGATGGGCTTATCGGGCTTTTCGGTTAGTTTATCTTTTCCATAAACAAAAGTTCCTCTTTTATAATCGGCATCTACCAGACGATCGGTGAGGAAGATGGCTTCTTTAGGACAAGCTTCTTCACAATCGCCGCAGAAAATACAGCGCAGCATATTGATTTCATATACGGAGGCGTATTTCTCTTCGCGGTACAAATGTTCTTCCCCGGGTTTTCTTTCGGCGGATACCATGGTAATGGCTTCGGCCGGACAGGCAACAGCGCAAAGTCCGCAGGCGGTGCAACGCTCTCTTCCCTGTTCATCGAGCTTGAGTACATGGTGTCCGCGGAAGGTTTTCGACATGGGTCTTTTTTCCTCGGGATAATTAACCGTGGCTTTCTTTTTGAAAAGGTGACGAATGGTAATCCACATACCGCCCAGAATGGCGGGAAGGTAAAGCTTCTCCAGGAAGGTCATTTCCTTCTTTACCACTACCACAGACCGGTTTGTTAAATTCATTTTTTTCGTTTTTACAAATTGCGCACGAGCAATACCACGCCTGTTATCAATATATTAATAATTGAAAGAGGAATCAAGACTTTCCAGCCCAAATGCATGAGCTGATCGTAGCGGAATCGTGGCAAGGTCCAGCGCACCCACATAAAGACGAAGATGAAGAAACTTACCTTCATCATGGTTACCACAAAACTCACCACAGAAACCCATAATGGGTCGGTAATGTATTTATATACAAAGGGGAAATTATATCCACCGAAGTAAAGCGTAGAAATTACGGCAGCGGAAATAAACATGTTAATGTATTCGGCGAAGAGGAAAAAGCCCAGTTTCATGGAGCTGTATTCGGTATGATAGCCTCCTACAAGTTCTGTTTCACATTCGGGAAGGTCGAAAGGAGCCCGGTTGGTTTCGGCAAAGGCGCAAATCAGAAAAATCAAAAAGCCCAGGGGTTGATACAACACATTCCATCTCCAGCCCTGTTGCTGTTCTACAATTTCACCCACACTGAGGGTTCCGGAAAGCATAACAAGGGCAATGATGGAGAGACCCATTGCCAATTCGTAAGATATCATTTGTGAAGAAGCACGCAGGGCACCGAGCAGAGAATATTTATTGTTGGAAGCCCAACCTCCGATCATGATTCCGTAAACGCCTATGGAAACCACACCGAAAAGATACAGGAGTCCGATATTTACATCCGTAACCTGAAGGGGAAAATGAACACCTTCTGCATTCACAAAATCTTTTCCCCAGGGAATAACCGCACCCGTCATGCAGGCGGTAAACATGGCAATGCCGGGTCCTAACACGAAGAGCCATCGGTTGGCATTCTGCGGAATTATTTCTTCCTTCATGAACATTTTTACCCCATCGGCCAGGGGTTGTAAAATCCCGAAAGGTCCGGCACGGTTAGGGCCCAAACGGTCCTGAAGGAAGGCAGCTACTTTTCTTTCGGCATAGGTGCTGTACATCGCCACAAAGAGGGAAAGGCCGAAAACGCAAACTACCAGAATTGTTTTATATAGTATCCATTCCATAATCAGACATTATTCGGGTTCAGCGGGCCTTCGCCCAGCAATACTTTCTTCCCTTCCAGTTTTTTTCTTTGCTTTGCCACATCCAGTTTCAGGGTGGCCAGGTCGTAATGATTTGCAGAAATAACCGAATGGCGTGAAATTTCCGAAGGTCCTTCAATAATCCAGTCGGAAGCTTTTTTGGTGTGAAAGCGACACTCGTTACAAATCCAAAGGGGTCCGCCTTCGCTGTCGCGCTGCACCTCGCCCCATTCGTCTTTTCGAACGGTTACTCTGAGCACTTCTGAACCTTTTAGCCAGATCCTTGCCTTTCCGGCGCAGGTTTTGCATTTGCGATGGGCGTCCATAGGCTTGGTGAACCATACCCGGCTCTTGAAGCGGAAAGTTCTGTCGGTAAGGGCGCCCACGGGACACACATCGATCATGTTTCCGGAGAATTCATTATCTATGGCTTCGGTAATATAGGTTGAAATTTCGGCCACATCGCCACGGTTGATAACACCGTGAACGCGTCCCGGACAAAGTTGTTCGGCCACTTTCACGCATCGGTAGCAAAGAATGCAGCGTGTCATGTGCAACTTGATATAGGGACCGATATCAATTTTTTCAAAAGTTCTTCTCCTGAATTTATAGCGTGTTAAGGCTTTTCCATTCTCATAGCCAAGATCCTGAAGATGACATTCGCCGGCCTGATCGCAGATGGGGCAATCGAGCGGGTGATTGATGAGCAGGAATTCCACCACACCGGCTCTTGCCTCGAGGAGGTCGGGGGAGGTAATATTTTCCACCACCATTCCATCCATCACACTCGTGCGGCAGGAGGCAACCGGTTTGGGCATGGGGCGGGGATCTTTTTCCGATCCTTTGGTAACTTTTACAATGCAGGTGCGGCAATACCCGCCGCTTGTTTTCAGGCTCGAATAATAACACATAGCCGGGGGAACGGAAGGTCCGCCCATCATGCGTGCCGCATTCAGGATGGTGGTTCCCTCGGGAACTTCGATGGTTTGATTATCGATGGTTACTTTGGGCATATTCAGGCAGGTTGCATATTATGAATCCGGTAATAATGTTTCACATCTTTAATACCGGAAGGATTTTTTACATATTCTTCAAACTCGCTGCGGAAGTGGCGTATGGCAGAGGCCACGGGCCAGGCTGCAGCATCGCCGAGAGGACAAATGGTTTTTCCGTCGATTTTTTGCTGGATATCGAAAAGCAGGTCGATATCTTCCAGGTCGGCGTGACCGTCGAGAAAATCGTGAAGTATTTTCTCCATCCATCCGGTTCCTTCGCGGCAGGGAGAACATTGTCCGCAGGATTCGTGATGGTAGAAGCGTGTGAAGTTCCAAAGGTTCTTAACGATGGAGGTATCTTCATCCATTACAATAAACCCACCCGATCCCAGCATGGTTCCGCTTTGGAATCCTCCCTCAGCCAGCGATTCGTACGACATGAGGCGGGGTTCCCCGGCGGCTGTTTTCAAAATAAGGTGGGCAGGCAGAACAGGAACCGAGGATCCTCCGGCCACCACGGCTTTCAGTTTTTTCCCGTTTTTTATTCCTCCGCAATAGGTGTCGGAATAAATAAATTCTTCGACGGGCAATCCCAGTTCAATTTCATACACACCGGGTTTGTTTATGTGTCCGCAGGCGCTGATGAGTTTTGTTCCGGTAGATTTCCCGATGCCTACTTTGGCGTATGCATCACCGCCATCGTTAACGATAGGAACCACGGCGGCGATGGTTTCCACATTATTAACCACGGTAGGTCTTCCCCAAACACCCGACACGGCAGGGAAGGGAGGTTTAATTCTTGGGTTTCCGCGTTTTCCCTCGAGCGATTCGATAAGGGCGGTTTCTTCGCCACAGATGTAGGCGCCGCCGCCGCAATGCACATAAAGGTCGAGGTCGTAACCCGAGTTCAAAATATTTTTTCCGAGGTATCCCGCATCGTAGGCTTCCTGAATGGCCGCCTCCAGGATGTGGTAAACATACATCATTTCACCCCGGATATAGATGTAGGAAACATGGGCACCCAGGGCAAAGCTGGAACAAATCATTCCCTCGATGAGCAGGTGGGGAATGCGCTCCATGAGGTAGCGGTCTTTAAAAGTTCCAGGCTCCGATTCATCGGCATTACAAACCAGGTGGCGTGGAACTCCGGGAGGCTTGGCGATGAAACTCCATTTCATTCCCGTAGGAAATCCTGCACCTCCCCTGCCCCGCAAACCCGATTTTTTTACCTCTTCCACAATGTCTTCCGGTTTCATGGAAAGAGCTTTGGTAAGAGCACGATATCCGCCATGAGCCTTATACGTTTCCAGGCTTTGGATTCCGGGTACATTGATATGTTCAAACAGCAGGCGTTTCATGGTCGGCGGAACTATTGTTTAATTTTTTCGTGTTCACGGATGTATTTTCTATTCCAGTGCGATACCGGTTCGGAAATTTTACTCCGGCAATCGGAAATAAAAGAATCTACTTTGTCGAGGGTAAGATTTTCAACATAATCTTCACCTACCTGCATCATGGGCGCCGTTCCGCAGGAGGCCAGGCATTCCACGGTTTTGAGGGTAAACATTCCATCGGAGGTGGTTTCGCCCACTTTTATGCCGAGTTTCTTTTCAAAATGCGCCACAATATCTTCGGCACCCAGCAACCAGCAGGGACCGGTACGGCAAACTTCAATTACACATTTCCCAACCGGTTTAAGATTGAACATCGAATAAAAGGATGCCACTTCATAAACCTCAATGGATTGAATTTTCAAAACTTCGGCTACCATGTCCATAACCGGAACACTGAGCCAGCCACCGAATTCAGCCTGTGCAATATGCAGCACGGGGAGAATGGCCGATTTTTGTTTTCCTTCCGGATACCTCCGCATGAGTTTTTCAACCAGGGTTTTTGCCTCGGGAGAAAATTCAGGTTTTGGATTATTATTATTCATGTTCCTTTTTTCTAAGCATCAAGTTCGCCGGCAATAACATTCATGGAGCTCATGGTAAGAACCGCATCCGACAACATCCCGCCCTTGATGATTTCAGGATAGGCCTGATAGTAAATAAAGCAGGGCCGTCTGAAGTGAAGGCGATAGGGGGTTCTTCCGCCATCGCTGATCAGGTAAAATCCGAGTTCGCCGTTTCCGCCTTCCACCGCATGATACACTTCACCCACGGGAACATCATTTTCGCCCATTACAATTTTAAAATGGTAGATGAGCGCTTCCATCTGGTTATACACTTCCTCTTTGGGAGGCAGGTAAAACTCAGGCAGGTCGGCATGAAAATCGCCCTTGGGCATTTTGTCGATGGCTTGTCTGATGATGGATAAACTCTCCCACATCTCTTGTCCGCGAACCATGAATCGATCGTACACATCGCCATTGGTTCCCACCGGAACTTTAAAATCAAAATCCTGATACGAAGAATAGGGATTCATAACGCGCACATCGTAATCAATACCGGCGGCCCTGAGGTTGGGACCGGTAAATCCATAGGCAAGGGCGTTTTGTCCGGATATACCTCCGCAGCCGATGGTACGATCCATAAAGATGCGGTTACGGGTAACCAGTTTTTCAAATTCCCTGAGTTTGTCGGGGAATTCATCCATGAACTTGTGGATTTTTTTCCAGGCAATTTCAGAGAAGTCGCGTTCCATACCTCCGATGCGACCGATGTTGGTAGTGAGTCGGGCACCGCAGATTTCTTCGAAGATTTCATAAATGAGTTCACGCCATTGGAAAAGATAGAGGAATCCGGTCATGGCTCCGGTATCAACACCGATTACGGTATTGCAAATAATATGATCGGAAATACGGGAAAGTTCCATGATGATGACCCGCAGGTATTCCGCTCTTTTGGGAATTTCGGCCTTGAGCAGTTTTTCCACGGTCATGTGCCATCCCATGTTATTGATGGGAGAGCTGCAATAATTCATGCGGTCGGTTAGAACCGTGATCTGATAAAACGGTCTTCGTTCTGCAATCTTTTCAAAGGCCCGGTGAATATACCCCACGGTAGGTTCGGCGTCAAGCACAACTTCTCCGTCCATTTTAAGAATGTTCTGAAAAATTCCGTGGGTAGCAGGATGTGTAGGGCCAAGGTTCAGGGTAGTAAATTCTTTTTCCTGGCCTGTAACAGGGTCAATGAATTTATTTTCGCCGGTATATATAATCTCTTTGTTCATCGTCCGAACATGGTATCATCTTTATCGGTGCGTGTGGCATCTTCGAGGGGAAACTCTTTTCGCATGGGGAAATAATTCATTTCGTCCATGTTCAGAATCCGTTTGAGGTTGGGGTGGCCCTGGAATTTTATGCCGTAAAAATCGTATTCCTGTCTTTCCATCCAGTTTGCTGCGGGGAACAGATCGGTTATGGTGGGAACCGTGGGATCCTGGACCGGAAAAAAAGTTTTCAGGCGGATCCGGTGATTTTTGGGCAGGTTATGCAACTGGTACATAAGTCCCAGTTCTTTGCCTTTATTATCGGGATAATGGAGTCCGCAAAGGGTGGTGAGAAAATGAAAATCGGTATCGGGATCTTCTTTCAGAAGTTTTATGGCCAGGTGGATGGAGTCGCGTTCTATTTCAAATACAGGAAAGTCGTAAGCCATTTCGGCTTTGAGCAGGCCATTTCCTATTCCGGCCTTGAGCTTTTCGCTGATGTATGTAAGGAGTTCATTGCTCATAATTACTCAATGCCGTATTGTGCCAGCAGGGCTTTATATTCGGGTGTGTTTCTGCGTCGCAGGGATTCTTTTCCCACGAGATCCTGAATTCTCAAAATACCATCAATAACCTGTTCGGGTCTGGGTGGACAACCCGGAATATATACATCCACAGGAATAATCCGGTCGATGCCCTGCAGTACGCTGTAGGTATCGAATATTCCCCCACTTGAGGCGCATGCGCCCATGGATAGTACCCATTTGGGTTCGGCCATTTGTTCGTAAACCTGACGCAGGATGGGGCCCATTTTTTTGGCAATGGTTCCCATAACCATCAGAAGGTCGGCCTGGCGGGGTGAAAAGCTGAGTCGCTCCGCTCCGAACCGGCCCAGGTCATAGGTAGAAGCCATGGTAGCCATAAATTCGATGCCGCAGCATGAGGTAGCAAAAGGCAGGGGCCAGAGCGAATTTTTCCGGGCCAAACCAACGGCTTTATCCAGAGAGGTAGCAAAAAAGCCTGATCCTTCAACCCCGGGAGGGGCCTGCACTACATTGTATTTATCGGTCTCAGTCAGCATCTTTTTATTAGTCAATAAGCAATTACTCCCATTTAAGGGCACCCTTCTTTATTATATAGAAAAAACCCACCATGAAAAACATGATGAAGGTCACCATTTCAATGAAAAGAAGCCAACTCAGGTCGGCTTTAAAGTTAACGGCCCAGGGATACATAAAAATAACCTCCACATCGAACAAAACAAAGAGGATGGCCACCAGAAAATATTTAATGGAAAAGGGCATGCGTGCCGAACCCTGCACTTCGATACCGCACTCAAAGGTTTCGTCTTTAACGGCGGTTTTTCTTTTCGGACCCAGAATATGGGTAACGAAAAGGGTGGTAATTACGAACCCGGCAGCTACAACCGCAGTGATCACTATGGGCAGGTAGTCGATCAGTGGATTTTCATTCATAAAAAGGCCTTCAATTGAGGTACAATTTTAAGGATTACTTTGCTTGGATTTACAAGAAGGGGAATTTTTTAGATAAGTCTGAAAAACAAGGGTATGAACCCGGCTTTAAGCCCATTCGGCGGGGGTTTCAGGGGTAGCGAAAAATAACCTCATTGGGGCCTTTTCGGGTCAGGTCCGGCACCAGACATTTTTGGGGTGCAAAACCCACGGGAATGAGCAGAAAGGGTTTTTCGTTTTCCGGCCTTTGAAGAATGGAGGCAAGGAAGTTCATGGGGCTGGGTGTATGGGTAAGGGCCACGAGGCCGGCGTTGTGAATGGCGGCGAGCAGCATGCCGCAGGCCAGGCCCACCGATTCCTGAACATAGTAGTTTTGCCTTTTGTTCCCGTCGATAATTTCATAGGGTTTTTTAAACACCACGATGAGGGCGGGAGCAATTTCAAGAAAGGGTTTATGCCAGTCGGTTCCCAGAGGTTCCAGATCTTCGAGCCATTCTTCGCTCATGCGCCGCGTGTAGGAGGCATATTCTTCCTTTTCTGCTTCTTCCCTGATTTTTGATTTAAGGGCGGGGTTGGTAACCACGCAAAAAGTCCAGGGTTGTTTGTGGGCTCCGCTGGGTGCGGTGGAGGCGGTCATGATAATATTTTCCAACACTCCTTCGGGAATGGGGTCGGAAAGGAAATCGCGGACGGTGCGCCTTTTATTGGCCCAATCGTAAAAATTCCGGGATTTTTTCAACATGTCTTCCGGGCTGTATCGCTCGTGGGAGTAGGAAATGAAGCTGTATTTATGTTCCATCCCCAAACCTAATGAAAATGTTAGGAAATCCAGCCGCCGGCAAAAAAAAATTACAGCATCTTTGTTTTGTGAAAAGGTTGGTAATATTTGCCTCGGGGAAAGGAAGCAATGCCATGAGCCTGGTAAGGCATTACCGGGAAAATAAAAAGGCGGAAGTATTGCACATTTTCACCAATAATCCTCTGGCCGGAGTTATAGAGCCGGCGGTATTGGAAAATATTCCGGTTGTTATTCTTAACCGGAAAGAATATTTCAACGATCCCGGACTGGTGAGATTCCTGCATGAACAAAAAACCGATTTGATTGTTCTGGCCGGTTTCTTATGGCTTGTTCCTCCCCTTTTGATCCGGTCTTTCCCTGAAAAAATAATCAACCTCCATCCTGCCCTGCTGCCAGCGTATGGCGGAAAGGGAATGTTTGGCATGCATGTGCACCGGGCGGTTATTGCTGCCGGAGAAAAAGAAAGCGGGGTTAGTTTTCATTATGTAAACGAACAATACGACAAGGGAAAAATAATTCATCAGGCAAAAATTCCCCTTTCTCAAGGCGAAACTGCCGAATCGCTGTCTGAAAAAATCAGCTTACTTGAAAAAGAACATTTTCCTGTTGCTATAGATAAAGCCCTCGGGGAAGGAAGCTAAGGGTTTTAATTTAGTACCTGCCTTTACCGGATAAAACGGATAGCCCTGCCTTTCTTTGCGCATGCGCTTTTTCACATTTTTTGTTTTCCTGCATTTTCTTTTTGCTTCGGTATTTGCTTCCGGAAGTGTGAATTCTTATGCGCGGGAGATAAACCGCGTAATTCTGGAAAACAAACTCCGGAAAAAAGATCCCGGCGCAGTCTTAAATTTTTTCATTCTGCTGAATCCGGTTTCGGACAGTCTCCGTGTGAAGGATCAGCCCCTGCCCGGGTATCCGGATTTTTTGAGCACTGTTGCCTTTGCCGACAGTGTCAATGAAGCCCTGAACAGTATATACCGGCAATACGGTATCGAATGTTATTTCATTTTCATCAATGCCTTTGAGCTCAAGATTCAAAGTCGACCGCCGCCGGGGTGGACGCTGGATGATCTTTTCGGTTCCAACACATTTTTCCAGGAAAATTCCGCCATCACCCAGCTTAAGCAGGAGCATGCCACGATTGCCCAGAAAGCGATTGCAGGAAGTATTCTTTCGCGCATGGCAAATGCATATGCCGTTTGTCAGGGAAGGTATGTTACCCACTTCCCGGGAAACAAAACTGCGAGCTACTACCTGAATTTTACCTACCGGAAAAAACTATCTCCGAATTCTCTGCCCAATGGCTTCGACCGGATTTACACGGAGATGCGAAATTATTTCGCCGAGGCCTATTCCAATTTCCGTCCCACCTTGCGCGATGAACAGGCGAGGGTCATGTTGCGATGTCTGGACAGGGCCTGCAGGAATACAGAGGCCTCGGCGGCCATTCTGAATACGTTTCGGGTTGATTCCTTAAAAATATTGTTTTCGAATTTCAGGACAGCCCGTGATTTTGGCATTCTGACAACCCATGAGCGCTGGCATTCTTTAAGTCTGCTTTGCGGTGGTACCATGAGCAGCGGCACGGCATCGGAGCCCGGGGAGGAGGAATTGGCCTTACATATAATTAACGAATGCCGCACCGAAGACGTTCCTGTTTTTCTGGACGGATTAACCCGGCCATCGGTTTTGAACAACGAGCCCCGTTATCAGGGCAACAAAAACGACGGAAGGAGTCTTGTTCAGCGACTGGTTTCGGGACTCGATGATCATTTCAGCGGACCGAATAATTACGGGGCATTGGTAAAAATTCTCAGTGGGAAGTTGCGTTCAAGGACCGATTTTCCACAGCTCGAGGAAGGAATTTATGCCGATCTCAATGCCTTTCGGCGGATTATTACCTGGCATCCCGATTATTTGTATTCCGTTCCGCCCCCGGGAAGTGTTTTATACGATGTAAGTTTTGAGGGTGATGCCGGATCACTGAAGGTTAGTCCCCGCTTAAAAAAAGGGTATGTATGGACTCCCCTGTTCGGATTTCTTTCAGAGTATGAGCCGGTAGAGAATTATGTATTAGGTCCCTTTGATCCGGTAATATTTGTCAATGAATGTTCCCTGCCATTGGTTGAGGATGCCGGGGCTCCGAAGGGTTGTCCGGTGGTGGTGCCGGCGATTTTTTTAAAGTATGCCGACGACAAGGAGTTCAACAAGCAGGCTCTGGCGGTAGCGGGGGTTGCGGGGGAGGCGGTGACGCTGGTATCCGGTTCGCTTACGCTGGTAAAAGCAGTTGGCTGGGCCCGGAAATTATGGGCGGCTGTAGAGATGAGTGCCGCGCTGGGAAATATCACATTGCAGGTTCAGGAGGATGCTTTGGGGGAGGAGATGCGGAAGGTTCTGGAGTGGTCGAATTATTTCATTGCGGGTGTTGGAGTAAAAAACATCATGCAGTCGGGGAGCGCAGGACTGGGTTCCGTTTATCAATCCATAAAAAATTCGGTGGCGGGGGTGCGGAGGGAGGATATGTTGGGTTGGGCAAGGGATATGCTGGCCCCGCTTCCATCGGGGAAGACCCGTCTGGAGCGCCTGAAGGAGGTTTATGTACAAACCCAAAACAGGGCTGCGGAGGTAAGTCTGAAGTTATGGGAACGGCTGAAAAAGGTATATAAATCAGAAACGGGAAAGGACTTGGATCTGGATTTCCAGCTCAGTCAGTGGGATGAGGTTTTGTTTGGGCCAAAAATCAGTAATTTAGAGGAGTTCTTTGAGCGGATTCCGGCGGAGTTTCGACCGGGTGTGAGGGCTGCGTTTGTGGAGGGGGAGATAACCTTCACAATGCTTGAAAAAGATTTTACATTATACCGCCATTGCAGTCCAAATTCAGCCAATATTTCAAATTGGTGGTCTCCCGAAATTCTTTCTAAAACAGATGCCCGCAAGTATTTAGCCCTTCCTAACAATAATTCCGCCGAGGAGGTAGTTGAGGTATTGGTAAAAAAGGGGACACCTGTTCTTGTTGGCAAAGTTTCATCTCAGGTTAATAATGTTGATTTTGGCCCATATGCCACAGGCGGGGGAAATCAATATTTTATTTTGTTACCACATTCACAAAATTCGAATATTGTAGGTTTTAAATCCAGAATACCCAACCCAAAAGGATGAATCAATACAACCCTGATATTATTTCGGATTCAGAATTTGAAAAAGTTCTTAAAGGAGTTCTTTTGGAAAAAAACAAACCTGGTTATTCCTCAAATAACATCCAACTTGTTTTTTCCCGGTTGGAGATAATTTCAGATCACGTTTTCAATAACTCTCCGTTAAATTTTGAAAAGAAAAGTTTTGATAGTATCAGAGCATTTGAAGAGTATGACGACTCACGGCATTTCATTCACAATACCGAATTAGGTCGAAAAATTTTTGATGTGTTCTACTATTTTGCCCATTACTATAAAGAGGATAAAAAGTAAAGGCAGGCAGATTCAAAAATTAATTTTTTACAATTCGATGGGTTGCAACATCTTCTCCTGTTTGAATTCGAAGCAGATAAATTCCCCGGGGCAAAAATTCGCCATTAAAATAAAACTCACAGCCCAGGGTCGATTCCCTCCTGATTAAAACGCCCTTTACATCGAATAAAAGCAATTCATGAACCTGGCCGCTGCAATTCCCCTTCAAAGAAACAGAAACTCCTTGTGAAAAAGGATTTGGGAAAATGGTTGTTTCAGGAAAAATGAGGGGGCTCTGTTCGTTGGTACTTATTTTCCACCGGGCAATATATTTGCAGGGAACACCGCCGGCACTATCAAATTGACCTCCCGCATATATATAGTCTCCAAATTTTTCCACCGCATAAACCTCTTTATTCATGCCTCCATTCATGGTCCCCCAGTTTTTTCCATCAAACCAGGCTATGTTGCCGGCCGGCTGCCCATTAACCTGATTGAACCTCCCAAAAAGGAATAATTTATCATCAACGACTTTCATTTGCCAGGTATTATATTGGTTAAGTGGACCCGAAGGTCCTATGGCAATGGTGTCCCAATTAGTACCATCAAAAGCAAGTAGTGAATGCTTTCCGGAATTGACTCTTCCACTCGCATATAATTTTCCTTTATAAGAACAAATGCTGGCAAATAAATAGTTCTTGTATTCAAATTGTCGCTGAATATTGGTATAGCTACCAAATCTTAAAACATAAACCTTAAAATTGCTACACACATAAATTTCGTTGTTAAAAAGTTCAACATCAGTAACCCAATTCAAAAGATAATTGGATAATGGATGCCATTCAGACCCGTCCCACTTTGCTATTTTTCCCGTATATTTTCCTCCAATACTTGAGAAGTTTCCATATGCGTAAAGATATTCTCCAAAGGATTTTACATTTCGAATTAAATTGTTTGGTTTTTGTCCAACTCCATACCAATTAGTTCCATCGAAGCGTGTTATATAATGAACCCCTGAATCACCCATATTATAAAATGGGCCACAGGCATAAAGTTCGTTTTTGTAAAAAGCCACCCCGGTTATTCCGGAAGGAACACCTTGGCCGACAGGCTCAAAGTTATTCCCGTTAAAGCCGACAATGTGGCCGAGCAGTTGGTTGTTCGCCATACTAAAACACCCTGCAATAAACAACCGGGACTGGTTGGTGTCTGGCAAAAGTGCATAAACATTTGCGGTTGGGCCGTGAAGGACGTTATTGTTTCCAATGTCGGTCCAATTTTGAGAATGGGAACATAAAACATTCACCATCATCAAAAAGACAGTAAAAATTCGCATGGTTAAAAAGAAAAAATTCCGGGGATATCGGGGGGATGAAAACCTAAATTAGACCTTTTTCTGAAAATTTCCTAAAGATCTTTGTGTGGTTTCCCTTTTTGCTTGAAAATCAGCTACTTTATCACACTCCCATTGGGAGAATCTGAGGCGGGGGAAACAAAAACAAGGTTTCCTTTTTCGTCTTCCGCCATCAGGATCATGCCTTGCGATTCAATGCCCCTTAGTTTCCTTGGAGCAAGATTAACCAAAATGGAAACCTGTTTTCCTATAATTTCTTCGGGTTTAAAAAACGCCGCTATGCCCGAAACAACCGTTCGCTTATCAATACCGGTATCGATCAGGAGTTTTAACAGTTTATCGGCCCCTTTTACTTTTTCAGCTTCCAGAATGGTTCCCACCCGGATATCGCATTTCGAAAAATCCTCAAAACTGATTTCGGGCTTCTGCACCGGAAGACTTCCGGAATTTTCAGACTGATTCATTTTCGTATTTTCCAATTTCTGAATTTGCTTTTGGATGATATCATCCTCGATTTTTTCAAACAGCAATTCCGGCAATCCCAGGGTATGTCCGCCCAACAACAACTCCATACGCGCTGCATCGTTCCAGCCGAAACCGGAAAGATTCAGCATTTTCCTCAACTTTTCGGCTGATGAAGGAAGAAAGGGCTCCATAAGCAGGGCCAGACGGGCTGAAATCTGCAGCGAAATATTCATTACCGTTCTCACCCTCTTTTCATTTATTGAAAACTGTTTCCAGGGTTCGTTATCGGCCAGGTATTTATTTCCTGTACGGGCCAGGTTCATCAGTTCCGACAAGGCCTCGCGGAAACGGAAATTTTCAATGGCCAATGAAATTCTTCCCGGAACGCCTTCAATTTCTTTTATCAGGTGCAAATCCGTCTTATCGAATTCGGTAGCCTGAGGTACTTTTCCGCCGTAAAACTTATGGGTAAGCACGAGGGTGCGGTTCACAAAATTACCCAATACGGCAACCAGTTCGCTGTTGTTTCTGGCCTGAAAATCTTTCCAGGTGAAATCATTGTCTTTGGTTTCCGGAGCATTGGCGCAAAGCACATACCGAAGCACATCCTGCTTTCCGGGAAATTCCTCAAGGTATTCATGCAGCCAAACCGCCCAATTACGACTGGTTGAAATTTTATCGCCTTCGAGGTTTAAAAATTCATTGGCCGGAACATTGTCGGGAAGGTTATAGCCGCCGTGAGCCATGAGCATGGCCGGAAAAATAATACAGTGAAAAACAATATTGTCTTTCCCGATAAAGTGCACTACCCTGCTTTCGGGATCTTTCCAGTATTTCTCCCATTCGGGAGTAAGTTCTCGGGTAGCCGAAATATATCCTATGGGCGCATCGAACCAAACGTATAAAACTTTTCCCTCGGCATCGGGCAAGGGTACTTTAACCCCCCAGTCGAGATCGCGGGTCATGGCCCGGGGCTGAAGCCCGGCATTGAGCCAGGATTTGCATTGTCCGGATACATTGGGCTTCCATTCTTTATGGGCCAGAATGTAGCCGGATATTTTTTCCTGCCAGGTATCGAGGGGCAGAAACCAGTTTTTTGTTTTTTTCAGCACCGGGGGATTCCCGCTCAAGGTGGATTTTGGATTTTTCAGTTCGAGGGGACTGAGGGCGGAGCCGCACTTTTCACATTGGTCGCCGTAGGCATTTTCATTGGCACAACGGGGACAGGTTCCCACGATGTAGCGATCGGCCAGAAACTGATTCGCCTTTTCATCGAAATACTGTTCGGTGACTTCCTCCTTAAAAACCCCCTTTTTGTACAGGGTAAGAAAAAAATCGGAGGCGGTTTCGTGGTGGAGCTTGTGGGTGGTACGGGAATAAATATCGAAGCTGATGCCAAAATCATTAAACCCTTTTTTCATTTGGGTATGATAGCGGTCTACAATCTGCTGTGGACTCAAGCCTTCAGCTCTGGCTTTAAGCGTTATGGGAACCCCGTGTTCGTCGGATCCGCAAATGAACTTTACATCTTCTCCTTTTGCCCTCAGGTAACGAACAAAAATATCAGAGGGCAGGTAACAACCTGCCAGATGGCCGATATGAACCGGTCCGTTTGCGTACGGAAGGGCGGCAGTTACCAGATGGCGTTTGAATTTCACGGCACAAAAATAGGTTTTTACCCGGTAAGATGTTGGGATAGCCCATAATACTTAACTTCGGGATATGATTGTTCGGACCATCATTCTGCTTTTGGCAGGCCTGACGGGTTTTCAACCTGCCCCGGCTCAGGACAGGGCATTGAAGGAAGACAGTTTGAAAAACCTGTTGAAGGGGAATCTCTCCGATTCGGTTCGTATTAGAATTCTGAACAACCTTTCTTTTACCTTCCGCACCAAGGACTTTATACAGTCGCGCAATTACGGCAAGGAAGCCCTGGCCCTATCAAAAAAGACCGGAAATTTACAGGCGGAGGGAAATACGCATACACGGCTGGGGCTGGCCTATTTTTATCACGGTGATTTTGATTCTTCCGACTACCATTATCAGGAAGCCCTGAAAATTGCTTTGCAGATTAAAGACACTTCCCTGCAGGGCAATGCGCTCAACCATATGGGGAATTTAAAAAAGAACCGGGGAGAGATGCGTCAGGCAAAAAAACTGCTGGAAGAAAGCAATAAGCTGTTCACCCTGATAAAAGATACGGCCGGGATGGCCATGACCTTAATGAATCTGGGAAGCACGGTAAACAAGATGGGTATGTTTGAAGCTTCCATTGATTATTACCTCCGGGCTTCTGAATTGCAAAAGCAGAGGAAGGACTGGTCAAGTTACGCCCGAACCCTGAATGGAATCGGGAATACATATCATGAAATGAAAAACTTTAAAACAGCCCTTGAATTTTATGAAAAGGCTGTGGAATACTTTATTAAAACCGAGGAGCCGATGGGGGAATGTGTTGCCCTTAGCAATATGGGAAACGCCTGCACCTATTTAAACGAGGATGTCCGTGCCGAGCAATTGTATCTGCAGTCGCTGGAAATTGCCAAAAAGATAAAAAGCAATAACCGTATCGGGGCTGCTTATTTAAATCTGGGAAGCATTTACCGAAAACTGAAACGGTTCGCCGAATCGGAAACATATTTTGTTAATGCCGAAAAAATTTTAATTGATAAAGGAACCAAAAATGAACTTGCCATTCTCTACATGAATATGGGTTCTTTGTACGGTGATATCGGGAATCGTCAGAAAGCCATTAAATACCTCCATCTTGGGAGCCGGCTTACAAAAGAGGTTGGCGACCCTTCCATTATTATTGATTTGTATAAAGCAGGAGCAGAAATTCATAAAACCATTAAAAATTACGACAGCAGTGTTTTTTACCTGGAAAAACTGATTCATCTGCGCGACAGCCTTTACACCCGTGAAACCACCGAAACGGTTTCGCGTATGCAGGCCGATTTTGACCTGGAGTCGAAAAACCGGGAGCTTTCTTTTCTTGAAAAAGAAAAAGAGTTGCGCGATTCCACCATAAAAAAACAAAAGTCATTTATTTTCATTCTGGTTGCCTGTTCCCTGGTTTTTGTTTCGCTCATCGGAGTTTCTTTTTTCCTATACCGGAAAGCCAAAAAAACAAACCAGAGGCTGGAGCAGGCAAATTCAATGATTGAAGAGCGTGGACGGGCCATTGCCGACAGCATTGTTTATGCCAAGCGCATTCAGGAAGCCCTGTTGCCCAGTCCGAATGAGTTGGGAAAGGTTTTTCCTTCGGGCTTTGGGATTTATCGGCCCAAGGATAACATCAGCGGAGATTTTTATTGGTTTATGGAAAAAGGCGAGTGGTCTTTTCTGGCCGTTGCAGATTGTACCGGCCATGGAGTGCCCGGAGCCATGATGAGTGTTTTGGGTTCCGACAAACTGACTCATGCCGTTAAAGAAGCCCATATTACCGAACCGGGAAAAATTCTGGATTATACGAATGCCGGTGTAAAAAACTCTCTTAAGCAAACCGATGAATCAGGGTCGCTGCGCGACGGGATGGACATTGCCCTTGTAGCCTATTCAAAAACGAAAAACCAATTGTTTTTTGCGGGGGCCAACCGGCCTTTGTTTTTAATCCGCAACCGGGAACTACAAACTTTTCAACCCGACAAATCACCCGTGGGCGGACACACCCCTCACGATTTCAAATTCTCAACCCTTGAAATTCCGGTGGAGCCGGGCGACAAAATTTATCTCTATACAGACGGCATTCCGGATCAGTTCGGGGGCAGAGACGGTAAGAAATTTATGAGCAAACGGCTTAAAGAAGGCCTGGTTCAAACCGCCCACCTGCCCATGTGGGAACAGGAAAAAGCCTTTCTCAAAATTTTTGATGCCTGGAAAGGAGACCTGGAGCAGGTGGACGACATTCTGATGATTGGCATCAGCCTTTAATCTTCTTTGGGAAGCAGGGGCTCGTCAACCGGTTCCCACAATTCAATTTTGTTCCCGTCACAATCAAGAATCCAGGCAAATTTTCCGTACTCAAAAACCTCCATCTTACCCACCTGTTCCACACCTTCCTCTTTTAAAAGGACCAAAAGCTTTTCCAGGTTTTCAACACGATAGTTGAACATAAAGGGTTTTCCGGAAGGCTCAAAATATTTGGTATCGTCCTTAAACGGACTCCACACCGTAAGCGCAACTTTTTCGGGATTTTCTTTATCGCGCCAGTAAAAGTTGGAACCGTAAGCATCCGATTTAATGCCCAGGTGTTTTTCGTACCATTTTTTTACTTTTTCGGTATCGGCCGATTTAAAAAATACGCCGCCCAGTCCGGTTACTCGTTTCATGATTTTATTCTTTTTTGAATCCGTAATCTTTTTCAACTTTAGCAATGCGGACTTTATATTCCGTGTACCATTCGCGTTTCCCTTTTTCCTTGGCCTTTCCGTGTTCCATATTTTTTTTCCAGGCCAAAATATCCTCGGGGGTTTTCCAATAGGAAACCGAAACTCCCAGTCCGCTCCGGGCGGATTCCATACCCAGAAAACCGGGCATGTCTTTAGCCAATTCGTAAAGGTGGTCGTTGGTTTCCAGATAATTATCGTCGACCTCCGTACGCAGGGAAGTGAAAATTACCGCATAATAGGGAGGCTCCGGGGTGTTGGAAATCATTTTTGCCTTAAAGGTAAAAATTAGCCTGCCATAATTGTTTTTTTACCTTCGTAAAATGCAATTTCCTCCCTTTCCTCCTTCCGGTTCACCGGCCTTAATCATTGCCCCTGCGCGAAAAGTTTCTCAGGAAGAAATTGCTCATTCCTTATCCCTGCTTGAAAATGCGGGGTTCAAACCCATTTTCGGAAAAAATCTTTTCGGTTCCCACCATCAGTTTTCCGGAACCCATGCCGGGCGACTTGAAGATCTTCAATGGGCACTGGATTATCCTGAGCCTGCCCTAATAGTTTGTGCACGGGGAGGATACGGAGCGCTTCCGCTGCTGGAAAAACTAAATCCGGCAGGCATAAAGAAAAACCCAAAATGGTTTTGCGGCTTCAGCGACATCACGGTTATTCATGCCTGGCTTCAAAAGCAGGGCCTAGCCTCTTTGCACGCACCGGTTTTGACCACCTTGGGAAAAGATGCCGAATCGGCTGATTGTTTTTTCAGGTTTCTGTCGGGAAAGCTTCCCTCCTATTCTTTCCGGAATAATTCCACCGCCAAAAATAAATCCGGGGAGGCTGAAGGCATTGTAAAAGGAGGAAACTTAAGCCTGCTTTATTCCCTGATGGGGAGTCCGGAGTTTCCGGATCTTAAGGATTGTATTTTGTTTCTGGAAGACCTCGACGAATATCTCTATCACATACACCGGATGATGACGGCTTTAAAGCGCACGGGCTGCTTTGAAAACCTGAGCGGGGTGGTAATAGGGGGCATGACTGAAATGAAAGACAATACCATTCCCTTTGGAAAGCCGGCGGAAGAAATCATTGCCGAATCACTTTCTGCATTTTCCTTTCCCATAGCTTACGGTTTTCCGGGAGGGCATGGGGAAAAAAACTTCGCCCTTCCGTTGGGAGGAAGGGCGAAACTTGAAGTTGAAGAAAAAACAGCTCAGCTGCGTTTCCTCTGAGAATTACTTATCGAATTTGGTGTATCCCTGAGGCACATCAAACATTTTCACATCAAGGGCTTTCTTTTCAATTTTTGTGGCTTCCATCCTTTCGGTTTCGTTGCCATCGTTGGTTTTCATGATGGCAAGCACGGGAAACATACCTTCCGTTCCGGGAATGGTAAGGTAATAAGTAGAGAACTTATCCTTGCGATTCAGGAGTTTGAGCATTTTATTGAAAAAAGTGAATTTTCCGGCTGCCAGGTAATAGGTAATGTTAGCGTTTTCTGCGGAGTTTTTCACCGTTACCTCAGAGCATTTGTAGCCCAGGATAACTTTTTGACTTTTGGTTTTTTCAACCTTGCATTCTCCACCGGGTGTGGTAGGCGCAGGAGGTTTTTGCTCCAGGTACATTTTCCTTTCGTGGCTTAAAGAAAGCATGGTGCCGGCCTTAAGATCGATGAGAAATGAGCCGTCCACTTTTTTGGATTTGGAGCCTATTTCGTCGATTCTCACTTTATCGCCCTTTATGTAATACACATAGTGCAGGGTGTCGAAAGCGGTCTTCTTTTTAAATTCAATGGTACCTTCAAAGCCCTGGGCAAGTATGCCGAGGCTTGAAAATAAGGCAATTAGTCCGAAAATTACTTTTTTCATTCGTTTGGATTTGGGTTACTAAAATACTACTTTTTTGGTTCCGGCCTAAATACAACCAAAATTCGAACCAAAACGGTTCAAACCCAAAAAAAGATCTAATGTTCTGGCTTTCAGTACTGGCCGAAAAAGGTTCAAAACCGGGTGCCGTTTTCATTCAGGCAGGGCCTTAATATTACGCCATGAAAAACGAAGAAAACGACATTGGTAAACAGGGTGAAGACATGGCGGCCGTCTGGTATCTGGAGCGGGGTTACCGGCTCAGGGACAGGAACTGGAGGACGGGCCATTTGGAATGTGACCTGATCCTGGAAAAAGAGGGGGAATTAATATTTGCGGAAGTAAAAACCCGGAGCGGCACCGGTTTTGGTCCGCCCGAATCTTTTGTAACCCTGAAAAAGCAGCGCGATTTATTATTCCTTGCGAACCGGTATGTTCAGCAGAAGGAGTTGGATCTTTCCTGCCGGTTTGATATAGTTTCCATTCTTTTCCGGGAAGGCCGACAGGAAATAAAAATCATAGAATCGGCCTTTACTGCCGTTAGTGTAAACATGTCGAGGCGCAGGTAAGCAGGCATAAATGACTACCTTTGCGGCATGACGAATGATAAATTCAAGCGGCCATTCCGCGAAAAGAAGAAGAAGAGTTTTTCCTCACCCCACAAAAAAACCACCGATCCGGGTTTAACCCGACTGAATAAATACATAGCCAATGCCGGCATTTGTTCCCGTCGCGAGGCGGATGAACTGATTGCCAACGGCCTGATTTCCGTGAACGGAAAAGTAGTAACGGAAATGGGTTTTAAAATCAAGGAAGGAGATGTGGTGAAGTACGGTGGCCATGCCCTGAACACCGAAAAAAAGCAATATGTTATTCTGAACAAGCCCAAAGATTACATTACCACCACCGACGATCCCGGGGGCAGGAAGAATGTAATGGAGCTTATAGCCGGTGCCTGCCGGGAGCGGATTTATCCCGTTGGGCGTCTCGACAGAAACACTACAGGTGTGCTATTGTTTACCAATGATGGGGAGCTGGCCAAAAAATTAACCCACCCGAAGCATAAAGTCCCGAAGTATTACCAGGTTGTAGCCGATAAGAGCATTACCCGTGCCGACCTGGAAGCCATGATGAAGGGCATAAAGCTGGAAGACGGATTCATAGCCGTAGATTCGGCCGAGTTTATACGGGGAAGCGAATCAAAAAAGGAAGTAGCCATTGAAATTCATTCCGGCAAAAACAGGATTGTCCGCCGAATTTTCGAACACCTTGGGTATAAAGTAATGAAGCTCGACCGGATTGGTTTTGCAGGGCTCACCAAAAAGGATATTCCCAGAGGAACCTGGCGCCACCTTACCGAAAAAGAGGTAGCCTTCCTGAAAATGCTCTGAAAAACAAACCTTTTGTTAATAAATCCGTTAGGAAGGAAATAAATTTTCGATTCCTGATTCTTTCTTTACCCCGAAATTTGAAATTAGATGCACCCGGAAGAAAGCCAGGAAAATATCCCATCGGAAATTTCTTATCCCCGACTGCGTAAAACCATTCGCATTCTCAAGCGGATATTATCCATTACCCTTGTAGCGGTAGTATTGCTTCTTGGGGGTGGATTTGCTCTGGTTAAATTCTATGAAAATGATATTAAGGCCTATGCCGTTGACCTTATGAACCGGAGGCTTGCCGCTCCGGTAATGGTAGACCCTCAAAATATTGATGTCAGTTTTATTTCCACCTTTCCCTACGCCGGAATCGATTTCAAAAAAATATCGGCTACCGAGGCCTTGGAAAAAAAACAAAAAGAGCAGCTGTTTGAAGCGGAGAAGGTATCTCTGCTTTTCAATCTTTTTGACCTCTTTGGTGATAAAATAAGTTTTAAGCGGATTGAAATAGTTGGACTGAACATTCACCTCAGGCGGGACGAAGCCGGAAGAGTAAACTACAAACTTTTTAAAGCAGATACGCTTTCACAGGGCGACCCCTCCCAAACCCTGAACCTGGAACGGATTGGAATTTCGCGCTCCCGCATTCTGTACACCGACCGCAAAGACTCTTTCTTTTTGGGAGCCTTTTTGAACCAGGCCGATCTGGGCGGAAAGTTTCACGCCAGCGATTTTTCGATGGATGCTTCCCTGCATTTTACACTGGATTCAATAGTTTCGGGCCGCTCCGCTTATCTGGCCGAAAAAAACATTTCCCTGGCCATGCATATAAATGTAAATGATGGTGGGAACCGTCTGGAAATTGAAGGCGGAAATTGCAAAATAGAGCAATTGGGTTTCCGGCTTGGAGGGAATTATGAGACTGTAAAAGAAAGCGGAAAAGCCTTTTTGAACCTGAAAGTAGAAGGTGACCGGATGGATCTTTCCGAAGCACTTTCACTGATACCGAAAAGCAATAAATCCTGGAATGAAAATGTTTCGGGCGACGGAGATCTGGATTTTTCATTGCTGTTGGCGGGGCCTCTTGACAACATTACCCTGCAAAGCGAGTTCAGTTTGAAAGACGGAAAGCTAAAAGAAAAAACCCACGGCACTAATTTTGAAAATATTTCTCTCAAAGGCAGTTTTCAAAACAAAGATTTAAAAAATGAAAAAGGAACAATAGTAACTGCCGCTGCATTCGAAGTAAATTCCTTTTCGGCTGTTACCCGTGGGAACCATATAAGCGGCACATTCCGGATCAGTGAATTTTCCAATCCCCTATTAAAAACAGAATTAAAGGGAAGCGCGGATTTAGAAACCGTGGTTGCATTTTTCGGTTCCGACACCCTGCAGAAAGTGGGAGGAAAAATAGATCTTGACCTGGCCTATTCAGGACCATTACCCGGCCTTAAAGACCTGAAAAAAGAAGACCTGAAAAAGATCCGGATCTCGGGATCGGCGGAAATAAACGATTTGGAATTTGATGTGAAGTCAAGTGAAATCAATTTCCGTAAAGGGCAGGGGAAACTGTCCTTCCGGAACGGCACCGTGGCCCTTGAAAAATTCGGCGGGCATGTGTTAAGTACTGATTTTTTACTCAATGGGAAAATCGCAGATTTCGACAAGTTTCTTCTGCTTGAAAATCATCCTTTGGTAATTGAAGCCGGCTTTTCCTCTGATTTTTTAAACCTGGATGAGCTGCTCAAAAACAAAGGAGAACAAAATCCGGAGGGCAGGGAATACCAGTTGGTAATTCCAGAATTTGCAGATCTCAGTTTTGAAACCAAAATAGGCAAAACCCAGTTCAGGAAATTTTCGGCTTCCGACATCAAGGGGATGATACGGGTAAAGAACCGGAAAATTGTACTTGATCCCGTCCAATTTTCAACCATGGATGGAGTTTTTGAGGCTGCCATCATGGCCGATGCCAGCCGGCCGGGAGCTATATTAATTACCAGCGACACTAAAATTTCGGGAGTAAATGTTTCCAAACTTTTTTCGCAGATGGAAAATTTCGGTCAAACCTATCTGGTTGACCGGCATATGAGCGGAATTTTGAACGCCGATGTGCAGTTTGCTTCCGTATGGACTCCCTCCCTGGAAATAATTCCGGAAAAAGTGTATTCCCGGGCCGAGGTGGAAATAAGCAGAGGGGAATTGATAAAGTTTGAACCCCTGATTGAAATTGCCGAAGACCTGAAGAAGGACATAATATTGCGGGAGTTAATTGATACCGATGAGTTCAGGAAAAAAATGGAACACATACGGTTCACCACCCTGAAAAATGAAATTGAAATTAAAAAGCAGGTAATAACCATTCCCCGGATGGAGGTAAATTCCACGGCCATGAACATTACTTTTTCAGGGACCCATACTTTCAAAAATGTCATCGATTACCATTTCAGCTTTTTACTCTCGGAAATTCTTACAAAAGGAAAGAAAAAGCGCATAGAGCAGAATAAGGAGTTTGGTGTGGAGGAGGATGACGGCACAGGCAGGGTTTTGTTTTATTCCATGAAAGGAACCACCGACAAATATGTTTTCAAAAAGGACTATAAATCGAAAAAAGAAAAGCGGAAGGAAGAGATAAAGAAAGAAAAAGAAAATCTCAGGCAAATCTTGCGGGATGAATTCGGCTGGTTCAAAAAAGACACCACACAACAAAAAAAAGAAGAGCCCAAAAAGCGGGGCCGGTTTATTTTAAACTGGGATGAAGGGGAGAAAAAGAAAGCCCCTGATCCGGCCCCTGAAGACGACTTCTAAATAACTGTAATTCAGGGGAATTGAATACCTTTGTGCCGTGAATATCTATTCGCGCAAGCAGTTGTGGAAAATTCTACTTTTCGTGGTGGCCATGGTCATTGTGGTCATTTCTTTGTGGTACACCAATCTCCTGGTAAAAAAAATTTCCGATGAAGAGCGAAGCAAGGTAGCGCTCTGGGCAGAGGCCATCAGCCGGAAAGCTAATCTGGTACGCTTTACCAATGAATTATTCGGAAAAATTGAGCTGGAGGAAAGGAAAAAGGTAGAGCTGTGGGCTTTGGCCAATAAAGAATTAAGCAAAGACCTTCCCGACTACACCTTTGTTTTTGAGGTTATCCGGAACAACGTTACCATTCCGGTAATAATTACCGACAAAAACGGAAAAATAACCCTGCACAAAAACCTGGATTCTTCCCGTGTGAAAGATCCTGCCTATATGGAAATGTTGCTCGACAGCATGAAAAAGCAACACGATGCCATTGAAATTGAAATTTTCAGGGGCAACAAGAATTTCCTTTATTACCTTGATTCCCGGATATTTTCAGAACTCAAAACTGTTTTCGATGAGTTAATTAAAACCTTCATTCAGGAGGTGGCAGTAAATTCCGCTTCAGTACCGGTTATTTATACCGATTCAACCCGGCGGCGGGTTATAGATTTCGGGAATCTGGACACCCTGCAAATGAAAGATTCGGCATTTGTCCGGCTAACCCTCAGAAAAATGGCCGCCAGTAACGAACCCATTGAAGTAGACTTGGGCGACAAGAGCAAACATTATATTTTTTACAGCGAATCCTTTCTTTTGACTCAGCTGAGGTACTATCCCTATGTGCAGTTCGGGGTAATTGGATTGTTTTTGCTTATTGCCTATGCCATGTTTTCCACCGCCCGTAAGGCGGAACAAAATCAGGTTTGGGTGGGCATGGCCAAAGAAACCGCGCACCAGTTAGGTACTCCCCTGTCCTCTCTCATCGCCTGGATTGAAGTGCTGAAAATGAAAGGTGCCGATGAAGCCTCTCTGGCCGAATTGCGGAACGATGTTAAGCGACTGGAAACCATCACCGAGCGTTTTTCCAAAATCGGTTCCCAGCCCGTACTTGAAAAACATGACATGATTCCGGTGCTTGAAAAAAGCATTGAGTATCTGAGGACACGAACCTCTAAAAGCGTTAATTATATCTTTATTCCCCCTTCACAGGCCATTCCTGCCGCGGTGAATATTCCCCTTTTCGAATGGGTAATTGAGAACATATGCAAAAATGCCGTTGATGCCATGGATGGTACAGGAACCATTACCATTCAATTGTCGGATCAGGTGCAATATGTTTATATTGACATCACCGATACCGGAAAAGGAATTCCAAAATCAAAATACAAAACCATATTCGAGCCGGGATATACCACCCGACGCCGGGGCTGGGGGCTGGGTTTAAGTCTGGTAAAACGCATCGTGGAGAATTACCATAACGGAAAAGTTTTTGTGAAAAGCTCGGAGCCCGGAAAAGCAACCACCTTCCGGATTGTCTTAAACAAATAATTCCGTGGCCGGAATTTATATCCATATTCCATTCTGCCGGGTAGCCTGTCATTATTGCGATTTTCATTTTTCGGTAAACCGAAGCCGGGAAAAAGAAATGACGGAGGCTCTGGTGCAGGAAATTAAATCCGAAACAGAATTCTTTAAGGACGGAAATGTGGAGACATTGTATTTCGGCGGAGGCACTCCTTCCCTTCTTGAAATACAAAACCTGAAACCCTTGTTTCAGGCCCTGGAATCAAATTTCAGTTTTACCGGCGCTCCGGAAATTACCCTTGAAGCCAACCCGGATGATGTTTCCAAAATCAAAGTAAAGGAATGGATGGATCTGGGTGTGAACCGGATTAGTTTGGGCGTACAGAGTTTTTTCGAAGAGGATTTAAAATGGATGAACCGATCGCACAATACAGCACAGGCGGAAAGTGCGGTTAAAATACTTCAGGATAAAGGCATAGAAAACATTACCCTTGATTTAATTTACGGGTACCCATTGCTGACGGATGAGAAATGGAAATCAAACCTGGAAAAAATTCAGGAATTCGGGATCCCACACTTTTCATCCTATGCCATGACCGTGGAAGATAAAACCCTGATGGGTAAAAAAGTAACAAAAGGAGAGTGGCCGCCAATGGATGAGGACCAACAGGCCAACCAGTTTTTATTTTTGCGTTCCTGGGCCCTGGAAGCCGGAATTCCCGGATATGAAATTTCAAATTATGCCCGTCCCGGCATGGAATCGAAACACAACAGCGCCTATTGGAGCGGTAAAAAATATTTAGGCATTGGTCCATCGGCCCATAGCTATGACGGAGAAAAACGAAGATATAATCCCGGGAACAATTCCCAATATATACGGCAGCTGGAAGAAGGAAAGCTTGTCCGGGAGGAAGAAGTATTAAGTAGTGAACAGGTGCTCAATGAAAAAATCATGACGGGCTTACGGCTGAGCCGTGGGCTGGACCTGGGGGCATTAAAGCTGGGCGAAGAAATGGAAAACACCTTGCTTAAAAAGGCCAAAAAATATCTCGAGGGAGGAAAAATGGAAAACCGGGACAAAAGATTAATTTTAACACCGGAGGGTATGTTGCTGGGGGATAAAATCAGCGCTGATTTGTTTTTTTGAAAATGGTTGCAACAATAATTCATAAGGGAGCTGAGTTCCGGGTTGATTTTTCAAAGCCCCTTGATATTTCCATTCCGCTTCGTGCCGGAGAGCCCAATGTAAATGCCTGGTATGTTCCTCCCGTAAAAATTGAACCCGTGCGTATGGGCGATTGGGTAGGCGATGTGAACCAGGGAGGACCGGTAAATTTTAAAAATATTTTTTTGAACCCGCACGGAAACGGCACGCATACCGAATGTGTGGGACATATCAGCCGGGAGCCCTTTACTTTGAACCAATGTTTAAAAACCTTTTTCTTTCTTTGCGAAGTAATTTCGGTTTTGCCGGAAGAATTGGCAAATGGGGATTGGGTGATAGGTAAAAAAACCATTCAGGCCAGCCTGGGCGACAGGAAGACCGAGGCTCTTGCCTTGCGCACTTTATCCAATCCCCCTGAAAAAATAAATCAGCACTACTCCAACACCAATCCGCCGTATTTGACCACCGAGGCCATGCAGTTTATTCTGGATGCAGAGGTAGATCATTTACTCACCGATATGCCTTCCGTCGACAAAGAAAAAGACGATGGGAGCCTGGTTTGTCATCACTTGTTTTGGGATTATCCCTCGAATCCAAAAACAGGGAAAACCATCAGTGAGTTAATTTACATTCCCAACCACATTCCCGACGGTTCCTACCTCTTAAACCTACAAATTACCAGTCTGGAAAGTGATGCCAGTCCGAGCAAGCCCTGTTTATACCGGATCATACCATAGGGGTCCGGTATTCCGCCCAAATCCCGACAAAAGAGAAGAACCCGGCCCCGTGGGTATTTATTACAGGTAAGACCGGACAAACACCCATTAGTTTAATTCCTTTTTAAAGGATGAGTACCTTTGTATTTATGAAGAAATTTATCTCATACTTTTTTAACGGTCTTTTGCTTATTGTTCCGGTAGGAATCACCATTCTGATATTTTTCCGGATTATAGCCTGGATTGAAGGATTGATAGCCAAAACCGGGGGGCTTGTGAACCCTTTTGTAGATTTCATGATTGTAATTGTGGCTGCCCTGGGTTTGATCATATTCATTGGTGCTTTGGGTTCCTCGTATATATTCCGGCCGGTATTCAATTTATTTGATCATGCTCTGGAGCGCATGCCGGTGGTAAAGACCCTGTATTCCACAACCAAGGACATTATGAATGCCTTTGTTGGAAGCAAGAAAAAGTTTGACCGTCCGGTAAGGGTAGCCTGCGACGGGGAGCGATCGAATTTTCAGCTTGGTTTTTTAACCCAGGATGATCTGAGCTCATTAAACATCGGGCAGGGCCTGGTGGCGGTTTACATTCCCTTTTCCTATTCCTTTGCCGGAAAAGTAATTCTGGTGCCCCGCGACCGGGTAATTCCCATAGATGCTCCTCCCGGAGAGGTGATGAAATTTATCTTATCTGGGGGTATAACAGAGCCGGATAACGAAAATTTGCACAAAAAGTAAAATTTCGGCACGATTTTGTATATTTCGGTAAGAAAAACCTAAACCATGAGAAAAGTAATCTTTACCCTGTGTCTGTTGGTATCCGGCGGGATGCTGTTTGCCCAGAAAATAAAAGTAGAAGAAAAGAAAGAAAAAATTGGAGGTGGCAGCAATAATGCCCTTGTAGTGAACATTTACGAGGCCGATGAAGAAACCATTTTAAAAGAATGGAAGAGCAAAATGAGAGATTATAATGCCAAGGTATCCACCAAGGACGGGGAGTTATTTGCTGACAATGCCGTAATAAAATCGATGTTGGGCAACAACACCATAGATGTATATGCCCGTGTGGAAAAGGGGAAGGATGGTGAAATGAAGTTTATTGTTGGCTTCGATTTGGGCGGGGCCTTTCTGAACAGCAGTCAGCACAGCAAGGAATATTCGGAAGCCAAAAGGATTGTGCAGGAATTTGCCGAAAAAACCACACGTGATGCCATTGATGGCATGTTGAAAGATGCGGAGAAGGCATTGAAAAAAATGGAAAACGAGCAGGAGAGTCTGGTGAAGAAAAACAAAGATTACAAGAGTGACATAGAGAATTACAAGGAGAAGATCAAGAAAGCCGAGGAGGAGATAAAAAAGAACGAAGAGGAGCAGAAAAAGAAAAATGCAGAGATTGAAGGGCAGAAGAAAGTTGTGGATGGCATTAAAAAGAAGAAAGACGCCGCTAAATAAGAAAGTGTATTGTAACCTTACCAAAGCCCCGATGGAAATTTCATCGGGGTTTTTTATTTTTTGGGAAGGGATGGGGCGCTTCGGGTTCGGTCACTTCGACGGAGTTTATCCGCCGCAGGCGGGCTCAGTGACCAAGCCGAGCGGTTCGAGGCTACCCATTGGTCGTTTCGACAGGCTCAACGACCCATCTTTGTCCCTGAGCTTGTCGAAGGGACATGGGGCGAGCAGGAGTTCTCATCACTGTTCCTTCTCCGCCGAAGGCGGATCAGCGACCCGTTGTGCCGCCTTCGGCGGACGAGGCAGAAAAGGCAGGCGGAAGGACCGATTAATCATCATCTTACCACCGACATTTTACCCCGTTCTACATCTACGCCATCTACTTCCAAAACATAAAAATAAAGTCCCTGATTCCAGTCTGAAACATCTATTTCCGCACTTTGCTTTCCTTCTCCGGCCAAAACTTTAGCTTTTAGTTTACCCGTAGTATCGTATATTTTTATCCAGCCTCCGCAGTTTGCAGGAAGCAGGCAGGGAATATAAATCTTTTCGCTGCCGGGGTTGGGGAACACAGGATTGACCTTTCCGGTTTTTATTTCCGGATCTTCCAGGCCAACCGTAAGGCAATTGGGTCCCATGCAGGCAATGTAGCGGATGGCGGAGGTATCGATTTGGGTAAATGATCCGGCTATATATAAATTGCCACTGAATACCTGAATTGCCTCCAGAGAACCATTTAAATCCCCTGCAGAAATCCATTTTGAACCATTGAATTTGTAAAAATTTCTAAGAGTATCTCCGTATTGAGTAACGGTATAATTACCTCCTCCACCATACAATTCATTATTGTAAAGCCCTAACACTTTGGTTCCCCAGAGGGTATCAAGGCCGTTGCCTACGGGGGTCCAATTTACTCCATCCCATTTTGATATTCCGAGGGATGTCAGGGTTCCGGCCTGTGAATACCCACCCGCAGCATAAAGACAATTATTAATAGTGTCCGTAATCAAAGCTTCTACCGGTCCGTTCATTCCGTTACCCACGCTATCCCACTGGATGCCGTTCCAGCTTGCAATATACCAGGCCGGGTTGCCTCCCGCCCAATTGAATGATCCACCCACGTATAGTTTTCCATTATAAACAGTCATCGCTTCAACCCGTGAAATGCCTCCTGTTACCCCTCCGCCCACGGCGCTCCATGAGGTTCCGTTCCATTTGGCAATGCGGTTGCAGGGAACACCTCCCATCTGGGTAAAATTGCCTCCTGCATACAACTCCCCATTGTAAACGCAGAGGGAGTAAACATGTCCGGTATAAGTAAAATTTCCTGCCCCAAACCATTGGGATCCATCCCAGCATGCAATGGAATTTGAAAGTGGAACGCTTGCCATATTCGTAAAAAATCCAGCAGCATATAGCCTTCCATTATAAACAGCAAATGCTTCCGGGTATCCTCCATTTGCCCCACTTTGCATGGCAATCCAATTTCCTCCATACCCGGCAACCCTTGTTGCTGAAGATCCCCCTATCTGGGTAAAATCTCCCCCTGCAAAAAGCTTATTATTATATGTTCCCAGACTTACCGGATAGTAATTATGAGAATTATTCGGAACCGGATACCATTGCTGTGCTGAAAACTTCAGACAAAGCAATTGAAGAATAAAAAATATAGTTTTTGATCTAAAGCTCATCTTACCACCGACATTTTACCCCGTTCTACATCTGCTAAAAAATATTGGATGAAACGGAAACTGAAAAAAAAGAAAGAAGAAAAAGGAGATTTCAAGTTTCGGGATAATACCTTTTACCAAATTTAAAATAATTTCCCAAAAAAGTAAATGGATTTGATAAAACCAAGAGAAGGTGAGGCCCTATAAGAAAGAAAAAGGGGTGAAATGAAGGCCGGGGCCCGGTGAATGGGTGCTTGCACCCGCCACAGCGGAGAAGGATGGTCCCTGAGCTTGTCGAAGGGATAGTTCTTGCTCCCCCTTGTCGTTTCGACAGGCTCAACGACCATTCTTGTCCGGGGGCGTTTCACGCCTTCCCCGCTTGCAAATTACAATTTACAAAATCAGTAGCAGGTGATTAAACGTTTATAATCGATTATAAACGCTTAAAAACGGATCTCAAATACAGATTTTAAGGATGGCTTTTTTTCAATTCAACCCCCTTCCTTACAACATTTTTTGGAACAATTTTAAAACCGGCTTGGTTTTAATTTAAAACCAAATTTTAATGTGGTATTTTGAAGGCGGTTTAAACCCATGATAAACAAAGGGTTTGGGGGCTTGTTGATTTTTCAGAAATACGGGTTGGGAACCGGATTTTTTCCGGGGGTATTGCTTTTTGTGGTTTTTTGGAATAATATTGGTTTTAAAATTTAATCCCATGAGCGCCTTCTTCTCAGCAATCCAACTAAGTAAATTCCGGTTAAATAAATTTGTTCCGATTTTCATTTTTTTAAATCTGTTTCAAACTGTTTCCTTGGGGCAAAATGCTTTTGACCCCTATCTAAACTATTCCGGGCAACCTGTTTCAATTGTTCCTCCCCATGCACAAGCCATGCAGGGATTTAATGGTGAATACCAGGTATTTCCCACAAATCATCACTGGAACTATTTTAGAAAATATTTATCCGGGTATCAACTTAAACATACTATTCAACCGGTTTCCTTTCCCTTCATTCCGGAATGTCCTCCCGGAGAATGCCAAAACAGTTCTTCAACAACTAAAAATTTCGTAATTCCATCCCAATCCAGTTTTTCCCAAACCGGATGGGGAATACAGGTACCTCTTCAACCCTTTTTAATCCTGAGCAATTATTTTTCGGAAGTATTCCCGCCCGGAAATGCCGATGGGGTAAAATGTATGTTAGCAAGTGGATTAATTCATAGCACGCTTGGTGTTTCCAGAACGATTTTTCCTCATACCATTTTAAAACATACCCTTGTCCTTGAGTGTAACGGAATCCCGGTCGATTCATTTTCATTTGTTATGGATCACACAAGGGGCAGGATGCGTCACTATCCCTTTAAGTCAAACAACGGAAACACCTCGGCTCCGGAACACGACATTGTTTTGTTTCCTTACTTTACTTTCCCAAACCAAATTTCCTATAACAATCCACCGGTAACAGGAAACTTTTTAAATACGCCAAACCTTTATCCTCCAAAATTTCAATCAAATAATTCATGCATTAACTTTGCCCCTGCAAATCCTTCAGAATGGAGCTTTCCAAAAGATACTTTTGCATATCCGCCGCCCTATTCCCTTCCCTCGTTCCTATTGGGGCATGGAACAGGCCAGCATTTTGCAGGATACATTGATTCATCGGGATTACTTGTAAAAACTCCCGGAGAAAAACACAACTATAAAATTGACAGGCCCATTGACCTGGCTGCCGTTTTCAAATTTCGGGAAAAGGTTGTTTACAATCCATCTGAAGTTACCATTACCAATAATGTAGATCTGGTATTTCCTTCAGGATTTACTTTCAAAACTGTTCATGGTATTTTCCCCAGCCAGCAGTTAATTCAGGCCAATGATCCCGCCTCCCTTTACAACAACTTCCTTGAAATTCCCATTAGCAGTCAATTTACCCTCAGCGATGACCCACATACCCCCATCGACGAAAGGCTGTCCTATTATTATGTTTCACCGGGCAGCAAACTCAGAATTCAGCCCTGTGTTACTATCATGGATGCCGTTTTAAAAACGCTGGGGCCTGGGGCGGTTATTGAATTGGACACGAACCAAACCAATGGAAATTATGTAATTGATAATTCCCTTGGGGGGACAATAAACTATGTAACCTATCCAATCTCCAGTCCTGATTGTGCATTTCGTTGTTATGATGCTTCGTTTTATGACGCAATAGATGTTCTTATTAATAATGTTGCAACAGATCCCGGAAATCCCGTTGTGTGGAGCCAGACATCCCTTCCCATCCTGTTTCCAACCAGCGCCAACAATACGGTTAAAATTGCGAAAACATTAAGAATAACCGGACAAAGCACCCTTATCATAAAACCCGGTATAAGGCTGGAATTTGGACCTATGGGAAAAATAATAATTGAGCCGGGGGGAAAATTATGGGTTCAGGCAACGGCGAATAACCGGGCAAGCATTACTTCCGCATGCCAATTAATGTGGCAGGGAATAGAAGTTTTAGGAACAACTTCCAAAAGCCAATACCCGATTGTTGACAATCCATTTATGGGCTTTTTGCAATTGGATTATTGCGATGTGTCTAATGCAAGGACTGCGGTTTCGGTTTTAAAGCGGACTGATCCGGTAAATTTCAATGGTGGAATTGTCCGGCTTACACATTCAAGGTTTACAAATAATTACAAGGGAATTGAATTTGGTTCCTTTAAACATTTTAATGTTGCCACACAATCCATTCTGGATAATGCCTCACTTATTCAAAATTGCATTTTTGAAACCACTGACTTTTTACTGGATGATGCCTACCAGGTAAATGGGGAACCCCGTGCTGCTGCTTTTCACATTAGCCTCTGGAATGTGAAAAATGTGGGCATTAGATCCTGCCAGTTTAAATGCAATCCCAATTTATTTAAGCCTCATCTAAGGGGTACCGGTATATATGCCCTGGATGCCGGATTCAAGTTAAATCCCACACTTCCCTGCCATTTCGAAAACCTTACAGAAGGAGTTTGGGCCATGGGCCTTCCTCTTTCGGTAGATTTTATAAAAATTGATGGTGCAACATTCAATAATAATATTCACGCACTGGTTTTGGAAGGAACACGATACTCTGAGGTTTTGCGTTGTAATTTTACGGTACCACCTTCCCCAAGAATAGGCTATACCCCTCTTTCCCTTGAAAAAGGATTTGATAAACCCGTAGGAATTTACACCATTGGAGCTTATGACTTTAAAATTTATGAAAATTCAATCAACGAATTTTCTAACATATTCCCTGCAGGAGACCTTTCCTGTGATTCCTGTTCCTATGGAATTGTAATCAATCGCAGCAACAGGGATGATATTAATGGAACCGGATTGGGAGCAGGACTTGTTTACAAAAATAAAATCTTCCGAACATCTGTAGGTATCCAGGCAGAAGGCAACAATGGGATGCCACAGGACTCTTTTGGGGTAGATATTAAATGTAATGAGTTCCTAAATCATTCCCTTTTCGATTGGACCTCTACAGGAAGAATGCCAACCCAGAGCACACCGGGAATAACGGGAAGTCTAAAAAACCAGGGATCCTGTATTACGGCAAGCACACAAGCAGGGAACAAATTTGATCCTGCATGTACAGGAAATAATGAAATGCTCTTCCTGGTGACCCAGAATACCAACCAGTTTACCTATAGTGATCAACCCTCATTCGTTCCATCATCAAATTGTACAAATAACAACAATCTAAACCCTTGCCAAATAACATTAGGAAATAACTCGTGTCCTTTTGTAACTCAAAACCCGTGCCCCCTGCCCTGTATTTCAATTGGATTAGACTCATCAAAATCTACTCTTAGAATTTTGCTAAACCAGTACCAAAATCTTATCGATGGAGGAAATACTTCGGCTGTCATTAATTATATTAACGGTTCAAGCTCGCCGGGAAATTTAAAAAACTACCTCTTTCAAAGGTCTCCCTACTTAAGCGATACGGTTTTGATTTCTTACCTGAATAAATTTCCCGTTCAACCTCCGGGTCATATTAAACAGATAATTATCGAAAACTCTCCCGTAACGTCAAAAGTCTGGTCAAAATTCACACAATTAAACTTACCGTTGGGAATTGTCCAGGAGGTATTGGCTCACCAAAGGGGTATTTCCCCCAGAGCAGAAAAAGAAAATGAGATCATTGCACAGAACAGCATTGTCATGAACTGGGAAAATGACCTTATTCGCTATTGCCTTGATAATAATATCATTGACACGGCCATTTCCATAATTAAAGATTCTGCCGTATCTTCATTACACCAAATACTGCCTCTTGTGCTTGAGGAAAGGAAACTGGGTTATGCCGATAGCTTAATTTATGAACTTGACGACCGGGGCTGTGATTATGGGTGCAACTTTTGCGATAATGCAAAAATTAAACTTGAGCTCTTAAAAGATAGTCTATCCTGGAAGGAAATGAACCAACAGCAATACCAACAAATTTCACAACTGGCAATTTCAAATTTTGATTTTGCAATTAACTCAAGGGTGGCTCTGCGGATCCTCGCTGGCAGGGAATACTCCCGGGAGCCTTATGGACTTCCTTCAAATAGCATAGCCAACCATAGAATAGCCAACACCCTGGAGTTTAAAGAAACAAAACAATCCAAATTACTTATAAGCCCTAATCCCGCTCAAAATTTCTTTGAACTTACGTGCATTACAACTGAAAACAATTATCCGCTATTTGTGGATATATTTTCATCCACAGGAGAAAAACTCCATGACACAAGGTTTTCAAATGGGGAATACACTTTGCGCCTTAATTGTTCATTTGCACCTGGGCTCTACTTTGTTGTCTGTGTTTTAAGTTCTGGGGAAAACCTTTCCGGAAAACTAATTATCTCCAATGAATAAGGCCTTAAAGCTTTTTCCTACCCTTCTTTTGTTGATGCAATTGAATCCACAACCATTGCAAAGCCAAACTTATTTTAATAAAAATTATGAGTTTAATGGCTTTCCGGGAAGCTTTATTACTCCATTAGAATTTTCAAACAATTATTATCTTGTAGGTGTAGTTTATGATTTCCCGACACAAAGATTCGGAACTCATTTTTTTAAATTATCAATTAACGGAGATTCCCTTTTCTCAAAACCGTTTTACAAATTTCAATTCGTATTTTCAGGTGGTGCTTCCCGCTCCTCCTTATTGAAAGATTCTTTTGTTTTCTTTACTGGATCTGAGTCCTTTGGCGGAAACCCTGATATCGTCCTCTATAAATTTAATTTACAGGGCGACACTATTTGGACAAGAGTCTATGGTGGGCCAAACGGAGAAAATGGAAACCGAATAATTCAAACTCCTGATTCGGGATTTGCAATTATTGGCTGGACCCAATCATTTGGAAATGGCCAAAGCGATTTTTACCTGTTAAAAGTTGATTCCCTGGGTAATCAGCAATGGTTAAAAACTTACGGAACCTCCGGCTCGGAAGATGCTATTTCAGGTCAACTTACACTCGATGGAGGCTTTATACTCTCCGGCCGCAACAACAGCAACCAGTTCTTTATTGTAAAAACCGATTCTGCCGGTAATCAGA
>ERZ869936.341-NODE-341-length-47302-cov-8.328296_pt1 | contig 47302 bp, 46 predicted proteins | sample MGYA00520876_ERZ869936 | MGnify/ENA primary metagenome ERZ869936 (study PRJEB32218, sample SAMN09650985) | biofilter metagenome | isolation source: enrty point of leading RO module | place: Saudi Arabia: Thuwal, RO plant located on Red Sea | collected 2016-02-17 ... | reverse complement strand
ATCAGCGCTTCGATCGCCGGCAACCCGGCACGCGTCGCTGGCACCTTGATCATCAGGTTCGCTCGTCCGACCCGTGTCCAGAGATGCCTGGCCTCGTCGATGGTGGCACCGGTGTCGTGCGCAAGATGGGGCGAGACTTCGAGACTGACATAGCCGTCGTGGCCATCGGCCGCGTCGTAGGTGGGGCTGAGAAGGTCGGCCGCACGCCGGATGTCATCGACGATCAACCGCTCATAGATCTGCGTGGCGTCATCGCCGGCCCGCGCGTGTCTCTCGATATCGGCCGCGTACCGGGCCGATTCGTCGATCGCGCTCGCGAAGATTGCCGGATTCGAGGTCAAACCACTAAGGCCGTCGGTATCGATGAGCGCCGCGAAGCTGCCGTCCTCGAGAAAATCGCGCCGCAGGTCGTCGAGCCAGACGCTTTGGCCGAATTCAGTCAGACGCCGAAGCGAACTCGTCATTCGACCGACTCCGCGTCGGATTCAACCGGTGCGAGGCCGGGCCAGCGCCAGTCGCGGATCTCGGCCGGATCTTCACCGTGTTCGACGATGTACTGGCGATGCTCGATGAGTTTATCTCGAATGAGCTGTTTGGCGTAGGCGGCCGTGTAGCCGAGCGAGGGCACCCGATCGATGACGTCGCCAACCAGGTGATAGCGATCGATGTCGTTGCGCACCGCCATGTCGAACGGCGTGGTCGTGGTGCCTTCTTCCTTGTAGCCGCGCACGTGCAGATTCTTATGATTGGTACGCCGGTAGGTGAGTCGATGAATCAACCACGGGTAGCCGTGATAGGCGAAAATGATCGGTTTGTCGGTCGTGAACAAAGTGTCGAAATCCCGATCCGACAAGCCGTGCGGATGTTCCTCCTTGGGCTGCAGCGTCATCAGATCGACGACGTTGACCACCCGAACCCTTACGTCGGGTAACTGCTCGCGGAGGATAGAGACGGCGGCCAGGGTCTCGAGCGTCGGCACGTCACCGGCACAGGCCATCACCACGTCGGGTTCGGCGTCCTGATCGTTGCTGGCCCAGGACCAGATGCCCACACCGGCGCTGCAATGCTTGATTGCAGCGTCCATGTCCAGCCATTGCGGTTGTGGCTGCTTGCCGGCGACGATGACGTTGACGAAATCGCGTGAGCGCAGGCAGCGATCCGCGACGCACAACAAGGTATTGGCGTCCGGCGGCAGGTAGACGCGGATCACGTCGGCTTTCTTGTTCACCACGTGATCGATGAACCCCGGATCCTGATGGGAGAAGCCGTTGTGATCCTGGCGCCAGACGTGCGAGGTGAGCAGGTAGTTCAGTGAGGCAATCGGCCGACGCCAGGGAATGTCCTGGCTGGTCACCTTCAGCCACTTCGCGTGCTGATTGAACATCGAATCGATGATGTGAATGAAGGCCTCGTAGCAGGAGAAAAAGCCGTGCCGGCCGGTCAGGAGATAGCCTTCCAGCCAGCCCTGGCAGGTGTGCTCGCTCAAAATTTCCATGACGCGCCCGTCGGGGGCGAGGTGATCGTCGACCTCGTTGCGTTCGGCCATCCAGGCGCGGTCGGTGACCTCGAACAGCGCGGACAAGCGATTGGAGGCGGTCTCATCCGGGCCGAATACGCGGAAATTGCGGTTGCGCGCGTTCCGTCGCATCACATCGCGCAGCAGATTGCCGAGCACGCGGGTCGCTTCCGCTTGCATCCGACCCGGTGCAGGCACCTCGACGGCGTAGTCGCGATATTCCGGCATGCGAAGATTCTTCAGTAATACGCCGCCATTGGCGTGGGGATTGGCGCCCATGCGCCGGCAGCCGCTCGGCGCGAGCGCTGCGATCTCCGCCCGCGGCGCGCCCGAGGCCTCGAAAAGCTCTTCCGGCCGATAGCTTTTCAACCACTGCTCGAGCTGTGTCACGTGCTCCGGATTGTCCGCCAGGCCCGCCAGCGGTACCTGGTGGGAACGCCACGAGCCTTCGGTGGGCTTGCCGTCCACCTCGCGCGGGCCGGTCCAGCCCTTGGGGCTTTTCAGCACAATCATCGGCCAGCGCGGCCGCTCGAGGCTGCTGCCCTCGCGGGCGCCCCGCTGGATGGCGTCGATGTCGGCCAACGCGCGGTCGAGGGTCGTGGCCATCGCCTCGTGCATGGCCTCGGGCTCATCGCCTTCGACGAAATACGGTCGATGCCCGTAGCCGATGAACAGGTTCTCCAGCTCCTCGCGGCTGATCCGTGCCAACACGGTGGGATTGGCAATCTTGTAGCCGTTGAGATGCAGGATCGGCAGTACGGCCCCATCGCTCGCCGGATTCAAGAACTTGTTGGAATGCCACGCGGCCGCCAATGGCCCGGTCTCGGCTTCTCCATCGCCGACGACACAGGTCGCGATCAAGCTCGGGTTGTCGAACACGGCGCCGTAGGCGTGAGAGAGTGCATAGCCGAGTTCGCCGCCTTCGTGAATCGAGCCCGGGGTTTCCGGCGCCACGTGACTCGGCACGCCGCCCGGAAAGGAGAACTGTTTGAACAGCCGGCGCATGCCCTCGGTATCCTGCGACACGTTCGGATACACCTCGCTGTAACTGCCCTCGAGCCAGGTGTTGGCCACCAGTGCCGGACCTCCGTGGCCGGGACCGGCAACGTAGATCATGTCGAGATCGCGGGCCTTGATCACCCGGTTCAGGTGCGCATAGATGAAATTCAGGCCGGGGCTGGTGCCCCAGTGTCCCAGCAGGCGTGGCTTGATGTGCTCGAGTGTCAGCGGCTCCTCGAGCAGCGGATTGTCGAGCAAATAGATCTGGCCAACGGACAGGTAGTTGGCGGCGCGCCAATAGGCATCGAGCTGGGTAAGCTCGTCGGCGCTCAGGGTCAGTTGCGTGTCAGTATTCATTGGGATAGCTCCACGGGCGAAGGGGTTGCAGTTTGCGGGTCGGCGGCGAGCAGGCCGCGCGCGGCGTTGGCCATGACGCGTGCCTCGTCGCTGGGTACCACCCAGATTTCCACCGCGCTGTCCTCGGCATGCAGTGCACCGCCGATCTCGGGTGAGACGGTGTCATTGCGTGCGGCGTCAAGACGAATTCCGGCCCAGTCGAAGTGATCCAGCACCCGGGCGCGAATGACGGCGGCGTGCTCGCCGATGCCGCCGCCAAACAGAATGGCATCGGCGCCGCCGAGCACGGCCAGATAGGCGCCCAGGTACTTGCGCACGCGATGACAGAACATCGCGACCGCGAGCGCGGCATCGCCGGTCTCGTTCTCGAGCAACGCCTGCATGTCGCCCGATAGCCCGGAGACGCCGCGCAGGCCCGAAGACTCATTCAAAATCCAGCCGAGTTCTGCTGGACTGAAGCCTGCCTCATCAACGAGGTACAGGACCGCCGCGGGATCGAGATCGCCGCAGCGCGTGGCCATCATCAGCCCCTCGAGCGGCGAAAATCCCATCGAAGTTTCCACCGGCCAACCGTGGTCGGTGGCCGTCATAGAACAGCCCGCACCCAGTTGCAGCGAGATCACGCGACAATCACTATCGCGGTGAGTGCGCGCGCGCCACTGGTCCAGCATCGACTGATGCGCCAGGCCATGAAAACCGTAGCGGCGCATCTCGTGTTTTTCACTCCACTCCCGGGGCACCGCATAGTGCGCGGCGGCCGGCGGCAACTCGGCGTAAAAACCGGTATCGAAGCAGGCCGCCTGGCGGATCTCCGGACCGAATGCCTCGCGTGCGGCACGAATCCAATCGAGCGCCACGCCGTTGTGCAGCGGCGCCAGCACTCTGAGCCTGTCAATCTCTGACTCGACGTTGGCGTCGATCCAGCAGGGTGCCTGCAAGTGCTGCCCGCCGTGAACGACGCGGTGCATGACCAGCGCCGGAGCGCCCAGGGCGTGGCGGCGGACGAAATCCGCGAGCACGTCGGGGTCCCGCTTCGGTGGCGGCGACAGGTATGCATCGGCAACGCAGCTCGGTTCGCTGTCGAGCACATAGTCCGCGAGCCGCAACGACGAGCTGCCGGCATTGACCGTCAGGACGTGGAGGCCATTGCGTGGTGGCGCGGTCATCGACTGTCTCCCGGCGGCTCGGCGTGCGCCGCCGCCATGGGCAAGCTCTCCTGGAGTGCGGCGAGCTCCTGCTCGGTCAAGGTTTCCTGCTTCAGTAGCAGTTGCGCACCGTGCTCCAGGGTGTCGCGATGCTCGGCGAGGATGGCTTTGGCCCGATCGAAGGCCGCCTGCACCAGGCTGCGCACCGCCGCATCGATTTTCTCCGCGGTTTCGTTGCTGACCTCGCGGCGGGGCGGGGGCAGGTTCGGCGCATTGCCGAGGAACAGCGGCGTCTCCTCCTGGTAGACGACGTGGCCCAGTGCCTCGTCCATGCCGTAGCGGGTCACCATACTGCGCGCGATGTCGGTGGCCTTGGTCAGATCGTCGGCGGCGCCGGTGGACAAATGCTCGAACACCAGCTGCTCAGCCGCACGGCCGCCCAGCAGCACGGCCATCTTGTGGCCAAGCTCGTCACGCGTCATCAGAAAACGGTCTTCGGTGGGCCGCTGGATCGTGTAGCCCAGTGCGCCAATACCGCGCGGGATGATGGAGATCTTGTGCACCGGATCGACCCCCGGCAACGACATTGCCACCAGTGCGTGCCCCATTTCGTGGTAGGCGACCACCTTGCGCTCTTTCGGATTGAGCAGCCGGTTCTTTTTCTCAAGCCCGGCGACAATGCGTTCGATCGCGCGCGTGAAGTCGTCCAGGCTTACCGCCTCTGCGCCGCGACGGGTCGCAAGCAAGGCCGCTTCGTTGACCAGATTGGCGAGATCGGCACCGGTAAACCCGGGTGTGAGCGCCGCGATCGCGTCGACATCGACGTCCGGTGCCAGCTCGATGCGTTTGACGTGCACGCGCAGGATGGCGGCACGGCCGACCTTGTCCGGCCGGTCGACCAGTACCTGGCGATCGAAACGACCGGCCCGCAGCAGCGCCGGATCCAGGATTTCCGGTCGATTGGTGGCAGCGAGCAACACCAGGCCCTGGCTCGGATCGAATCCGTCCATTTCCACCAGCAGCTGGTTGAGGGTTTGCTCTTTTTCATCGTGGCCGCCGCCCATGCCCTGGATGCCGCGCGCGCGGCCGAGGGCATCCAGCTCGTCGATGAAGATGATGGCGGGTGCCTTTTGCCGCGCCTGGTCGAACAGATCGCGCACCCGGGCTGCGCCCACGCCAACAAACATCTCGACGAATTCGGAGCCGCTGATGGAGAAAAACGGCACTTTGGCCTCACCGGCGACCGCCCGGGCGAAAAGCGTCTTGCCGGTGCCGGGCGGGCCTACCAACAGGATGCCCTTCGGGATCCGCGCGCCGAGACGCCCATATTGCTCGGGGGCCTTGAGAAAATTGACGACCTCCTGCAGCTCCTCCTTGGCCTCGTCGACGCCGGCAACGTCATCGAAGGTCACTTGCGTGTCGGTCTCGACGTACACCTTCGCTTTGCTTTTGCCGACCGACATCATGCCGCCGGCGGTATGCATGCGGCGCATGGCGAACGACCAGATACCGAAGAACACCGCAATCCACAGCACCATGGACAACACCGAGCCGAGCCAGCGATTCTCGCGGCGACCGGCGTAGGTCACTCCGGCAGCCTCCAGTGCTTCGTTCAGCTTGTCGTCCTCGACCCGAATGGTGACGAAGTCGTGCCGGCCCTCGCCGCTGCGCTCGAGAGCCTGGAGTTTTTCCGGCGGCAACAGCGCGGTCAGGCCGTCGGTGCGCACCGTGCCGCGGATATCGACGTCGCTGACCGTCAGGTCCTCGAGCTTGCCGGCCCCGAGCAGGCGTTTGAAATCGCTGTACGCCAGCGTCTCGGTGTGGCCGCCGAGGTAGTTCTGCATCGACACCAGTACCATCACTGCGAGCAGTACGTACCAGATCGAGAATTGCTGTTGCTTGTTCACGGCTGATCCCAGCGGCGGCTACGCGCGCCTACCCCAACGCCGGTTGAAGAAGTTGTGGATCGGTACGTAGACAATGCCCGCGTAAAAGCCGTACAGAAAACTTTCGACGAGGCCCAACAGGAACCCCCACCAGGTCAGCCACTTAAAGGCCGGTAGCACCTGCTCCAAAAACGCGTGCATGTGCAAGGCTTCGGGCGTCACCAGACCCCACAGCACGCACACGACGAACGACACCGCCGCCCAGCAACCGAGCGACCAACAAACAATCTTCCAATTCAACATCGGGCTCTCCTCAATGGTGTTTGTGCGAGGCCGTGGTGTCGTCACCTGAATCATCGTTCCCGTGGTCACCATGACCGCCATGACCACCGTGGCCGTGGAACAGGTGCATGCCGACGCACAACAGCAGAACAATCAGAAAAAACGAATTTCCGGTCAGCCAGTCCATGTCATTCCCCACATTCACACAGTGACGACGCCGCAATGTCAGCGCCATTCGTTAGGCTCACCAAACGATCGATACGCTCAACGGCGAGAATCCCGCCGCGCGCGCCATACTCGACTGCGCAGCGGGCGATGGCGGCGACAATTTCATCCACTTTGTCGTCCTGGACGTACAGCACCACCCGCACGTTGTCGTGCATCAGATCACGTCGAAAGAAATTCGGATGTTTGCCGTAGCCCTGTACGTGCTCGACAGTGACCCCGGGAACACCGCACTCGCGCAATTGTTTCTCCAGTGTTTTCAAGATGTCCGTCGGCACGATGGCCGTAATGCGCTTGATGCTCATGTCAAAGTCTCCTGAGTCGGCTGGCCGGCGGTTTGCGTCTCGAGCAGCAGGTGCCTAACACCCTCGGCCAGCGTGTCGGTCAAATCGATCGCGTTGGTGGCATGCTCGATGGTGTTGCAAGTAACCACGCGAGCAGCGCCGGCGCGCGACAGGCCGTCGAGCGCGCCTTTGGCAAATACCGCATGCACGCCCACGCACACCGGCGCCGCGTAGCCTGCCCGCGCCAGGTGACCGATGGTCTCCACCATCGTTCGTGCGGTGGAGATGATGTCGTCGACCAGCACGGGTGTGTGTTTGCGCCAGGGATCGAGCGGCGGCACGCGGATCTCCACGTCTCGATCGCCGCGGCGGGTCTTTGCCAGCACGATGAACGGTGCGCCGGCCATGTCCGCCACCTCGCTCACCCACTGCTCGCTCTCGCTGTCCGGCCCGACAATCACCGGGTTGTCGATGTGCGTCTGAATGAAGCCCGCCACCGCCGGCGCGGCATGTTCGACGCGGGTAGGAATCGAGTAGATTTCGTCCAGCGTGTTATAACGGTGCAGATGCGGATCGACAGTCACCAGGCCGTCCACGGTGCTGCTCAACAACTGGGCAAACAGGCGTGAGGTCACCACCTCGCCGGGCTTGAAGCGGGCATCCTGGCGCATGTACGGCAGATAGGGCGACACCAATAGCACCCGGCGTGCGCCGAGCACCCGCGCCGCGCGCACGCCGTACAGGAGGGGCAGCACCTGCGGATTGGGCTGGAACAGGTTGGCGGCGACCACTGCGTCTCGGCCATCGCAAGGCGTCTCGCCGCGCACGTAGGTCTCGCCGTCCGGGAACGTGCGCACCGTGAGCACGCCCTGATCGGCATCGAGTGCCCGGACCAGTCGCGCGCCCAAGGCGTCATGGCCGGGCAGGCTGAAAACGATCACGGGCGCGCTCATGGCAATGCCTCCGAATCGGGTTCGGTGATGCGCATCAGATCGGCGTGCTGGCTCAGGTACTCGAGCGCATAGGTGAGTTCGCCCGGCGCCTCGGCGTGCACGGTCAGTACCGGTTGGCCGGCGTCGACCGCGTCGCCCAAGTGGACCTGCAGATCGACACCGGCCGCCCGGGCCGTGGGCGCGCCGGCAAGTTTGGCCACCTTGGACAAGCGACGGTTGTCGATGCGGCTGACCTGGCCGGTGCGATCGGCAACGACGACGTGACGATGTCTCGCCACCGGCGGGGTGCGCAGACCGCCCTGCGCCTCACAGATGGCCTGAAACTTTTGCCAGGCTCGGCCGTCGTTCAGGACCTTGAGTGCCTGCGCGGTGCCCTCTCCGGCGTGCGCCCGGCCGCTCAGTTCCAGCAGCCGGCCGGCCAGCAACGCGGCGCGTGTGCGCAGGTCTTTGGGCATATCGGCGGTGTTTTGCAGCACGGCCAGCACGTCACGGGCTTCAAGCGCCGGACCGATCCCCCGGCCCACGGGTTGGCTGCCGTCGGTGAGCGCCACCTGCACGTCGAGTCCCAACTGCGCGCCGGTGTACTGCAGCACCGTGGACAGCCGATCCGCGCTCTCCTCATCGCGCACTTTGGCCGTGGGACCGACCGGGATGTCGACTATCGCGTGGGTCGAGCCCGCAGCGAGTTTCTTCGACAGCACCGAGGCCACCAATTGCGCCTCACTGTCGAGGTCCAACGCCCGTTCGATGCGGATCAATACATCGTCGGCCGGGCTCAGCGCCACCGAACCACCCCACACCAGACAGCCGCCCTCGGTCTCGACCACCCGACGCATGGTCGTAAGCGACAAGTCGACCGGCGCGAGGGTCTCCATGGTGTCGGCGGTGCCGGCCGGTGAGGTGATGGCACGGGAGGAGGTTTTCGGCATGGTCAGCCCGCACGCGGTCGCGATCGCAACCACGATCGGGGTAGTGCGATTGCCCGGTAAGCCGCCGACACAGTGTTTGTCGAACACCGCCGGTTGATCCCAGCTCAGCCGCTCACCGGCGGCCACCATGGCGCGCGTCAGTGCCACCACTTCATCGCTCGACATGCGATCGCCGACGCAGGCGGTCAAAAAAGCGCTCAGTTGCACCTCGGTATAGCGGCGTGCGGCGATATCATCGACGATGGCTTCGAGGCCAGCAGGGGCGAGCGCATGACCGAACAACTTGGCGCGCACCTGGGCGAAAGACTCGACCGGCTCGGGATGAGAAAATGTCACCGGGCACGGCGCCTCGGCGCCCAACAGGCGCCAGGCGACATCCGACAGGCCCGCCGCGCCGTGTTCCAGCCAATCGCCGGTGACGATGTTGAGCGTGGCGACCAGCACGGTGTCGTTGCCGCGCAGGCGCACGCGCGACTGCGACTCGAACCCTTCGGATCGACACACCGGGCAATCGGCCCGCATGTAGACCACCGGTTCCTGGTAGGTGTCGATACCGATGGGGCGCGCCTGCAACGTGGCATCCGACCGTTCGCTGTGCTCGAGCGGCGTCGACAGACGGATCACGAGGCGCTCCCATGGGCGTTGAGCGTGAGCTCGCATTTACGCAGCAGCGATAACCAGCCCAGTGCCGGATCGCGCAGATCCACGCCGCCGAGCACCCGCTGTTCTTGCTGCAGGTAGTCCTCCAGATAACGAAACACGTGATCGAGGTGGACCCAGTGCCAGCCGCCTGGCGCGCGCTCACCCCGGGAAGCAAACAGCACCATACGAATGACGTGTCCGGTCTCGCCCTGGGCGCGCCCGCGGCTTAACAACGTCTGCACCAGACCCGGCGCCTCCGCCGCCGCGCAGCAGCCAAAACGCGTCAGCGCCGCCGCCAGTACCTTGTGATTGCGCGCGCCAGGATTGACCTGCGCCCGACCCTGCTTGATTTCTGCCACGATCATGTCGGTGCCATCGGCCGGACAGGCCAGGGCAGGGTCGGGTTCAACGACGACGGGTCCGGTTACCGACACGCGCGCACGCCGCGCCGCGTTCCCGACCGGCCGCGCCAGGCGCACCGCCAGCATGTCGATGTCGGTGAGCGTGCGCGGCGCCTGGTCGCCCAGCGACTCCACCAGCGGATACTCCGTGGCGGTGAAATAGCCACACACGTGCAGGTAGGCCTGGACCAACTGCGTACCAACGTCCATCATCCGCCCCTCACGACAACACCTGCCGCTCGCCGTACGTCGGGATCTCGGCGGGCACGCCCAGCGCCACGCCGAGGCGTTCGCGCAAGCTCTCGGCCGCCGCCGGCGCTCCGTGGGTGATGAACACCCCGCTCGGTCGCGGGTCTTGCAACGGCGCCATCCAATCGATGATTTCGTCTCGATCCGCATGCGCCGACAGGCTCGTCATCTCGATGACCTCCGCGCGCACCGCGAACGACTGGCCGTGGATCGTGACGGCCCTGGCGCCGGTGAGCATCGCTTCACCGCGGGTACCCGGCGCCTGAAATCCGGTGAACAACACCGCGTTGCGATCATCGCCGAGCCAGGCCTTGAAGTGATGCAGAATGCGTCCGCCGCTGGCCATGCCGCTTGCCGAGATCACGATCATCGGCCCCTTGCGGCGGTTCAACGCCCGCGACTCCTCGGCGCTGTTGACGTAACCGGCGATGGCGCACATCCTCCGGCATTGCTCGTTCGACAGCCGGTGCTCATCGGCGTGTGCACAGTAGATATCGGTGGCATCGATTGCCATGGGGCTGTTCAGATACACCGGCAGCGTCGGAATCTGCCCGGCATCGCGCAGTGTCGCGAGCAGATGCAGCACGGTCTGTGCCCGACCGACGGCGAACGCGGGAATCATCAGAATGCCGTTGCGACGAGCGGTCTGATTGACGACCTCGCGCAGCTCATTGAGCGGCGAGCGCGTACCGTGGCGTCGGTTGCCGTAGGTCGATTCCACCACCAGGTAGTCGGTATGCCGCAGTGGTTCGGGCGCCTGCATCACGGGATCGTTCGGCCGCCCGAGATCCCCGCTGAAGGTAAGGGTTCGACCGTTGATGTCCAGCTGAATCCAGGCGGCACCGAGAATGTGACCCGCCGGATGGAAGGTTGCCCTGAGGTTTTCGCCGAGGCGTACGGGCTGGTGAAAGCCGATCGGTCGCAACGCATCCAGCGACGTCTCGGCATCGGCTTGGCTGTACAGGGGCCTGGCGGGGCGGTGCTTGGAGAAGCCTTGGCGATTCGCGTAGCGGGCGTCTTCTTCCTGCAGGTACCCGGCATCCGGCAACAGTACCTGCGCCAGGGCGACGCTGCCCGAGGTGCAATACACGGGACCTGTAAAGCCCTGCCGACGCAACACCGGAAGATAGCCACTGTGATCGAGGTGTGCATGGGTGAGCAGCACCGCATCGAGGCTCGTCGCCTCCACGGGAAGCGGCTGCCAGTTGCGCTGCCGCAGTGACTTGCCGCCCTGGAACAAGCCACAATCGAGCAACAGACACGAACCGTTGTCCTCGATCAGGTACTTCGAACCGGTAACGGTGCCAGCGGCACCCAGGAAGGTGAGGGTCGGCGAGTGGCTCACGGCCGGCGCTCACGATCAATGCGCTGCAGGTGCCACTGCCGCGATTCCGCCAGGGCCTGCATCAAGATACGGTCGAACGCTGTTGGATACGGCGTCGCTGCCTGCACCGGCGACGTGAACAGCGGCACGCATACACTCGCGAGTGCGCGGATCCATGGAAAAACCGAGGCGGGTTGTCGATTCGTGCGCATGGACGATTACCGCGTCTTCGGCGTTGGCCCGGATTTCAGCGATGGCAGAAAAGCCGGTGTACGAGCCATGTAGGCGCGATAGCGGTCACCAAACTCCTCAAGCGCCATCTGTTCTTCACGGCGCGCAAGACGCACATAGATGTACACCAGAATGGGGAACATAATGACGGTGGGCAGCGTCGGCCATTGCAGCAGGAAACCGAACATGATCAGCACAAAGGCCACGTACTGGGGATGGCGCATACGCGCATAGATCCCGTCGACCGCCAATTCGCGCTGTTGCTGAGCGGCATGAAGAACGCGCCAGGCGGCTGCAAGCAGGATGAAGCCACCGAAAATCACCAGGTTGCTCAAGATGTGCAGCGGATCGAAGTGCGGGTTGATGTTCCAGCCAAACACGGTGTTCCAGAGATGACCGGCCTCGTGGCTGAAAATGTCCGTGCCGGGGAACTTCGATTGCAACCAGCCGGAGAACAGATAGATCGTTAGTGGAAATCCGTACATCTCGGTAAACAGCGCTACCACAAACGCAGAGAAGGCGCCCAGGCTTCGCCAATCGCGCTTTGACTGCGGTTTGGCGAAGCTGAACGCGAAGATGATGAAAATCGCGGAGTTGATGATCACCAGTGACCACAACCCGTAGGCGTTGCCGTCGTGCATCACTCATCCTCCTTGTGGCCGTGGCCGCCACCGTGATCGCCGTGCCCTCGGTGCATGAAGATATGCATCACCGGACACAGCAGCAGAATCAAGAAAGGCAAGGCGTAAATAAAATGGGCTCTGTGCTCAGTCAGCAGGAAGTACAACACCGCCCCGATCAGGGCCATCGCCGCCAGGCCATTGGGCGTCAGCCAGAAATTGCGTTTTGAATCAGTCATGGCGACTCTTCCTCCGCCCGCTTGGGCGCTTTGGATAATTGACCGCACACACGGTCACAAGGACGGTTCCAGCGGCACGGCCCGTACGGCAACCCGTCGGTCGTTGCCACCTGTGCCGATACCCGGATCCACCGCTGCTTCATCCTTGATGTCCCCGGTTAACGGGCGTACTCGTCCATCATCGATTCCATCATGATCTGCATCATGTCGAGCCGAGTCTCGAGATCGGCCAGACGGTCGGCATCGCTCATCTGTTCGCGGGGCCGGGCCATTGTTATGCGCCGGTGCTGGTGGCGCGGCCGGTTCGCATCCGTCGCGGGTTCCGTGGCGGGGCCCATGTGCTCGGCCATGATTTCTCGCATGTGCTTCCCACCCATGCCCTGCATCAGCTCTATCGCCTCGCGCATGGTGTCGCGATGCGTGCCCATCAGCGCCTGGCGCTCTTTGCGATTGGATGTGCTTCGAATGGTCTGCATCTCTTCGGCCATCGTCGCCATCAGTTCGTCGAGCCGCGCCTGACGCGCTTCGCGCTCCACCTGCTCGGTCTGCCATTGCTGGGCCATGTCATTCGCCGCATCGGTTTGCTGTGCCCAGCCTGCGCCAGACAACAGCATTGTTGTTAACCCGACGACGACCATTGAGTTTTTCATCATCTTTTTCCTAAGCGCGGGATTTGGCCCGCTATTCAACAATCAACTTGCCGCGGAACATGCCCATCTGGCAGGCGAACTCATATTCGCCCGGCGTCTCGGGCAGGAACTCCACGGCCACCGTTTCGCCGGTCGGCAGATCCGCGCTTTTCTCGAAATCGGGAAATAGCACCTTGTCCGAACAACTCGCGGTCTCTTCGCGGCGAAAGTTCAGGCGCACGGGCTTACCGTGCTGGACCAGCACGACGTCCGGCGTGTACCCGCCTTTCACCAAAATCATGGCTTCCTGATGGCCCGAACTCGACAGCGCCGCGCGTGTGCCTTTGGATTTCTTGAGCCAGAAAAACCAGACGATAAAGACGATGAGCGAAAAGCCCAGTACTGTGACTATGAGGCGATCGGGTGTCATGCCATACCTCCTTTCGGTTGGAAGTAGCGCAATCGGTTGGCATTAGTGACCACGGTCACCGAGCTGAATGCCATCGCCGCTGCCGCGATCAAAGGCGACAGCAATAATCCGGTGAACGGGTACAGAAGCCCCATCGCAACGGGAATACCGAGTACGTTGTAGATAAACGCGCCAAACAGGTTTTGATACACATTGCGCATGGTGGCGCGGGAGATCTCCATTGCGGTCACGACGCCGGTCAGACTGCCCTTGATCAGGGTGATGTCGCTCGCCTCAATGGCTACATCGGTACCCGTGCCGATCGCCATGCCAACGTCGGCTTGCGCCAGCGCGGGCGCATCGTTGATGCCGTCACCCACCATGGCAACGACCTTGCCCTCGAGCTGCAGCTTCTGGATTTCATGGGCCTTGTCCTGCGGCAGGACATCGGCGAGGACCCGATCGACGCCAACCTGCCGCGCAATCGCCTCGGCGGTGCGGGCGTTGTCACCGGTGATCATGACCACTTCCAGGCCGAGAGCGTGCAGCGCCTTGATGGCCTCGGTCGAGTCGTCCTTGATGGTGTCGGCCACGGCGACCAGGCCGGCGGCCTTGCCGTCGACAGCCACGTACATGGGTGTCTTACCGTCGGCCGCGAGCCGCTCCCATTCAGCGGTGAGCGCCGTAGCATCAATGTCTCGGTCGCGCAGCAACTTCGCGTTGCCGAGCAGCAACTCGTGCCCGTCCACCCTGCCACTCACACCATGCCCCGGAATGGCGGCAAAGTCCGTCGTTTCGGGCAGCGTCAGGTTGCGTGCTTCAGCCCCGCGTACAATTGCCTCGCCGAGCGGATGTTCCGAACCCTTTTCAAGCGCGGCCGTCCAGGCCAGCAGATTGTCCTCATCGACATCGCCCGTAACGACCACGTCGGTCAGTGCAGGCTCACCCTTGGTGATGGTGCCGGTCTTGTCCAGCACGATGGCATCGATGCGTTTCGCTGTTTGAAGCGCATCGCCGGAGCGAATCAGGATGCCATTCTCCGCGCCCTTGCCGATGCCCACGGTCAGCGAGGTGGGGGTCGCCAGGCCCAGAGCGCACGGGCAGGCAATGATCAGCGTCGTAACGATGACGATGGTCGCATAGACGATGCGCGGTTCCGGCCCGACGTTGTACCAGACCATGAACGCCAAGATGCCAAGGATCATGACGGTGGGCACAAAGTACGCAGCGACCTGGTCTACGACTCGTTGAATCGGCGCCTTCGAGCCCTGCGCGTCCTGCACCATACGGATAATGTTGGCAAGCGCCGTGTCCTTGCCCACTTTGGTGGCTTCAAAGGTGAAGCTGCCTGTCTTGTTGAGCGTCGCGCCGATGACCTCGTCGCCCTCGCGTTTCTCCACAGGAATCGATTCACCGGTGATCATGGATTCATCGACGCTGCTCGACCCCTCAAGCACTACCCCATCCACCGGCACCTTTTCGCCAGGACGCACGACCACGCGGTCGCCCACCAGCACCTCTTCGACCGGAATGTCGACCTGCCTGCCATCGCGGATCACACGTGCTGTCTTGGCCTGCAAACCGACCAATTTCTTGATCGCCTCGGAGGTCTTGCCTTTGGCCTTGATCTCCAGCGCCATGCCGAGCACGACCAACGCCACGACGACGGTCGTCACGTCCCAGAAGACTTCCGCCAGCGCCTGCTCTGGAAACCAGCCGGGAAAGATGATGGCCACGGCGGAATACAGGAACGCGGCCGTGATGCCGGTCGCAATGAGTGTGTGCATGTTGGCTGAGCGGTGCTTGAGTCCCGACCACATGCCGGTGTAGAACTGCGAGCCCGACCAGAGCATGACCGGCAATGTGACCGCGCCCAGAAGTCCCCACACCCAGCGGCGTGTATCACTGCCCATGGGCATCCATTCCCTCAAGCCGGGGATAAGGTCGGGATAGCTGAATACCATCACCGGCAAGGACACGATGGCGGCGAACCAGAATTTGCGCATCAGTGTGCGGTATTCGCTCAGTTGCGCATCGGCGTGGCGATCCACGCTTTCGGCAGAGGCCTCCATCGCCGGCGCCAGGGTGTAACCACTGTCCGCCACGGCTTGCCGCAAACCCTCGACGTCAACCAACGCCGGCCGGTATTCGATGTCGACTTCAGTGGTGGCGGAGTTCACGGCGGCCGAGACGACGCCCGGTGTATCGTTCAGAGCGGACTCCACCTGCGTGACGCAGGATGCACAACGCATCCCTTGAACGGCCATGCGGGTGCGGGTGGCGCCCGGCGTGAAGCCCTCCTCGCGCACCGCGTGCGCGAGCGCCCTCGCACCAGTTTGGTTGGGATCGTAGTCAACGGTTGCGGTCTTCTCCGCCAGGTTCACATGCGCTTTGCCAACCCCGGAGACCCGGCGCAGCGCCACTTCCACGCGCTTGGCGCAATGGATACAGGTCATGTCTTCAACGATAAGGCTAAGCTGCTGCATGGTTGTCTCCGGAATCCACGATGTCATCACCGATCGCACCCCTGCGGGGTGCGAAAGCCTGCGGGGCGGCGGCAAACCGGCGCCGGCAGATCGACGAGCAGAAGTAGTACGTGTTCTGGTCCCACGCCACGGTCAGCGTATCGGCCCGATGCCGCACAATGCCGCGACAAACCAGGTCGACGAACACGCCGCCACGGTCGGGAGCGCCCAGCGCCGCTACGGGCGCCGCGCTTTGACAGGCCAGCGCGATATCTCGATGGCTATCCGGCATAGCCCACCCCAATCTCCAGCACGTCCGGGCCTAGATAGCGATGCGGCGGCACCACCAGGTTGGTCGGCGCCGGCACGTTTTTCGCCACCCGCCCGGCCAGGTCGAATTTGGAGCCGTGGCAAGGGCAGAAGTAGCCGCCCATCCAATCGTCGTCGAAGCTGCGGCTCACGGCGTCCGGCTCGAACAGCGGCACACAGCCGAGGTGGGTACACAACGCCACGGCCACGAAGATGTCGGGACGCAGCGAGCGCAACGGGTTTTGCGCATATGTCGGCTGCTGCGTTGCCACCGCGGAGTCGGGATCTCTGAGCCCCTCGATCCAGTGTGGATGGGTCATGCGCTCGAGCATGTCGGGCGTGCGCCGTAAGACCCAGACGGGGTTTCCGCGCCAGATGACCGTGATTTGTGCGCCCGGCTCGATCTGCCTGACGTTCACAGTCACGGGTGCGCCGACCGCCTGCGCCGTGGCGCTTGGTCGCAGTGAAGCGAGAAACGGCCAGGCCGCTACACCGGCGCCGACCACACCGGTCGTGGCGGCGGCCGCGACCAGAAAATGGCGTCGCGCGGTGTCCGGACGTGCCGACCCGACGGCGTCTTCGGCGGTCTCAGGCTGACTGTTGGGTGGATCAATGGTTGAGCCGTTCGCCGGGCTCATGGCACTCTCCTCGTACAAAAAAACCGAACATGCAACAGTGTGCGTCGAGAAGTGGCCAACTGCAGATTGACGAAACGGCGAGCCGTCAGTGATGGTCCTCGCAGCGGTACTTGCTGATCATTCCGTTCGTGGCGTGATCCCGGGCCTTTTCGCGCTCGATAGCATCACGGCCGAACCTCTACATTGCACTAACTCACAACGGTAAAACCTGTATCCTGCACTCATGTCAAGTCACCCTCCGCGGCTGCGACCATATCGATCAGGTGGCACAGGCTGTCGTGGTCAGGTAGCCGATCGGGCATGCTTTGCCAGCGCGCGATGGCATCCTCGACGCGGTGCTGCAAGCGCGTTAACGAGTCGAGGCGCTCACGGTTTTCCCGCGCACGCAACTTGATGATCTCGCGCACTTCCGGACAGGGCGACATGCCCCGATCGGCATCGTGCAAGATCGCTTTCACATCGCGCAGCGTGAAACCGAGCCACTTGGCACGCCGGATAAAGCGGACCCGGTACACGTCCGATCCGGCGTATTCCCGATAGTCATTCCTGGGATCGCGTTCGGGGTTCAACAGGCCTTCTTGCGTGTAGTAACGGACCACGTGGGCCGGCACCTCTGCCTGCTTAGCCAGTTCGTTCACGTGCATGGCCGTCTCCTGTGCGCGGCAATAAGCCCCTCCTCGATTGGTCGCTCGCGCCTCAGCCGCCGAAATTCGCCCGCAAATACGCGATCACCGCTTTGATTTCAGCTTCGGTTAGCGACGGGTTGCCGCCTTTGGCCGGCATCGCCAGCGGCGAGCCGGGACTCTGTACACCTTCCGCAATGCTCTTGACGAGCTCCTCGTCCGATTTCGTCAGGGCGCCGTCACTGGCCGTCAAGTCCGCCACACCGGGAATTGCCCCTTTGCCGTTGGCGCCGTGACAGGCGATACAGGTCTGCGAGTAGACCGCCTTACCCGCCTCAACGTCATTGCCGGCACTTTCATCCGCAAGTGCGCTTGAGCCCCAAATGAGGGCCAGAAACAAGATGAGTGTTCGCATCTCAGTTACTCTGTTGAAGGAAAGCCAATACGTCGCGAGTCTCTCGGCCGGTCAGGCCGGCGCGGACGCGCATGTGAGCCGTGGCGGCTCGCCACTGGTCGTCCCGAAGCTCCTTGGGATCACGCATGTTGTGGCAGCGTGCGCAGTTTTCAGCCCAGGTCTGGGCGCCTCGTGCGAATTGCGCCGGGTCCGGTTGCGTCGCCGCTTCGGTCTCGGCCGCCATGGCCGTCGGTTGACCGGCGGCCAAGACCAGCGCAGCGACGGCGATCGACGACGCCGCAACCAGTGTCAGTATCGTGTGTCGAATCATATTCCTCATTCCTCCTAGTAGCCGTAAGCAATCTGTACTTGCCAACGGTCGTCGTCGGTGACTTCACCGGCCAACCCCGTGTTCGATTCGTAGCCAAGCTTGACCATCGCGCTGGGCGTAAATAGGTAATTCACCCCGAATGCCCATTGCTCTTGGGACTCATCAGCGTGCGGTGACGTGAAGTCCGTGTAACGAATGACGCCTTCCCATTTGGCTTGCGGACCGAACTTGTAGGCACTCTGCAGATACCAGCTTTCCCATTTGCCGCCTTCCGGTGCAATGCTGGTCTCTTCGTCCGCGATGTCTTGCATGATGTACTCGCCGCGCAAATCCAGGTTATTCCATTGGTAGCTGGCATCAACGCCCAGCACCTCGTAGTCGCGCTTTGGATCGCCTTCGAACTCCAAATCATCGTTTTCCACCACCGCGGCGTCTCCGTATGCGGCTGATACGGCAAGCTCAAGCTTCGGTATTGGAAGAAGACTGATGCGTCCTCCGACGATCTTGCTGTCGTCCGGGTCACTCGCGACACCTTCTGTTTCGATGCCGTGAATCTCCCCGTCCTCGCCAATCAGTTTCGGACCATTGGCAACGTAACCGGCGTATGTAAATCGCTTATGGCCGAGCAAATTGATACCGCCCCGCAACTGTACGCCGACATCAGCGGCCGGCGCTGCCCCATCGTGGCCGAATCCAGGCGGTGCGGATGGCAGCTTGTTGATCCAGGACGGATGCAGGTTTTGTCGGAAGTTGCCTAGTGGACTTAGGAACTTACCGGCTACTAATATCAGGTTGTCGTTAAGGAATATGTCGATCGTACTGTATTCAAGCTCAACTTCAGTTTCGCCGTCCTCGTCCAATTCGATGGCCAACTCTGATTCCCAAAGCACCCTGTCGCGATACATGTAGTGGAACATCGGGTTGAAGTTGGCCACGAACGCGGCATTGCCGTTCTCCGGACTCACGTAGTCCGCGGACGCGTAACCGGCCAGGTGGGTTACTGAACTGGTGTTCTTCCACTCGTTCGCCGACACTTCTGCGCGTTCGGCTGCTTGTCGTGCCGCTGTAGTTTCGGCACGCAACGTCTCGACCGCCGCCGACGGTGCCGCTTCCCTGGCCGCCGCCAGTTCCTCGCGCAGCGTCGCCAGTTCCTCGGCCATGGCCTCGGTCCTGGCCTCGAGTTCTTCGATACGCCGGTTGTCGGACTGCGCCAGCGCCGGGGCCGCCGTCGCCAGCAGCAACGACAGCATCACGGCCTGTGGGCACCTCTTGTGTATGGTCATGCTTATCTCCCTGAGTCGTTAGCATCCGGCAGGATTGGCGATGAGACCAAACCCTGACGTCAAACTTAGGTCAAGCTTAGAAGCTGTACCCTGCGCACAGGTCCAGTACGTACTAACCACGACTGACCCCCGGTTTTGCCTCAAGCGTGTGATTTTCAAGCGACCGCGTGCGCCACAGCAGGAACATCGCCGGAATAACGATCAAGGTAAGGATCGTCGCGCTCACCATGCCGCCCACCATCGGCGCGGCGATGCGCCGCATCACTTCCGAACCCGTGCCGCCGCCGAGCATGATCGGCAACAAACCGGCGATGATGGCGGCGACCGTCATCATGATCGGGCGGACACGCATTACCGCACCGTCGATCACGGCCTGGCGGACGTCTTCCAACGTCAATGCCCGGCCCTCCGACTCGGCCGTCGTCATGTGCTGACGAATCGCCTGGTTCAGGTAGACGAGCATCACCACGCCAATCTCGACCGCCACCCCGGCCAGTGCGATGAAACCCACACCGACCGCGACCGAGAGATCGTAGTCGAGCAGGTACAAAAGCCAGATGCCGCCGATCAGGGCCATCGGCAACGTACCCATGATGATGGCGACCTCGGCGAAGCGCCGGAAATTGAGGTACAAGAGCAGCACGATAATGGCGAGCGTGACCGGTCCGACCAGCGACAGGCGCTCTTTGGCCCGCACCATGTACTCGTACTGCCCGGACCATGCCAGCGAGTATCCCGCCGGCAGATCCACCAGGTCACCCACTGTTTGTTGCGCCTCGGCGACGTAGGAGCCCAGGTCGCGGCCGGTGATGTCGACGTAACTCCAGCCATTGAGGCGAGCATTTTCGCTCTTGATGATCGGTGGGCCGTCGACCACCTTGACGTCCGCGACGTCTGCGAGCGCAATGCGCGCCCCTTGTGGCGTGACAATCGGCAGCAACTGCAGTTGTTCAACGGAATCGCGAACGCGCTGCGGGTAACGCAGGTTAACCGGATACCGTTCCAGGCCTTCAACCGTCTGCGTCACGTTCATTCCGCCGATCGCGGTGCGCACGATGTCCTGCACGTGTCGAATGTTGAGCCCGTATCGGGAGGCGCGGCCGCGGTCGATGTCGACGTCGATGTAGCGCCCACCGGCGACGCGCTCGGAGTACACCGATGCCGTACCCGGCACGTTGGCCAACACGCGCTCCAGGTCCTTGCCGATGCGCTCGATGACGGTCAGATCGGGACCCGACACCTTGATGCCCACCGGTGTCTTGATGCCGGTCGCCAGCATGTCGATGCGGGTCTTGATCGGCATCACCCAGGCGTTGGTGAGCCCGGGGTACTTCACGATGCGATCGAGTTCGGCGCGCAGCCCCTCCGGCGTCATGCCCTCACGCCATTCCTCGCGGGGTTTGAATCGAATCACGGTCTCTATCATGGTCAGCGGTGCCGGATCGGTCGCGGTCTCCGCGCGGCCGATCTTGCCGAACACGCTCTTTACTTCCGGCAACGTACGAATCATCCTGTCCGTCTGCTGTAGCAGCTCGCGCGCCTTGTCGATCGACACCCCCGGGTAGGTCGTCGGCATGTACATGAGGTCACCCTCATCGAGCGGCGGCATGAACTCCGAACCGAGCTTCGTTGCCGGCCACAGACCCACCACCAGGACCAGCAGGCCCGCCACCAGGGTCATCTTCGGAAACCGGATGACGCCGTGAATGACCGGCTGATACGCCGCAATCAGCAGTCGGTTAATCGGGTTCTTGTGCTCCGGGGTGACTTTGCCGCGGATGAAATAGCCCATGAGCACCGGTACCAGGGTGATCGACAACCCGGCAGCGGCGGCCATCGCGTAGGTCTTGGTATACGCGAGCGGTGCGAACAGCCGTCCTTCCTGTGCCTCCAGCGTGAACACCGGCAGGAAACTTAAGGTGATGATCAACAGTGAGAAAAACAGCGGCGGACCCACCTCGCTCGCTGCCTCACCCATGATGCGCCAGCGATTCTCGTGGGTCAGCGGTTCGCGTTCGATGTGCTTGTGCACGTTCTCGATCATGACGATGGCTGCGTCCACCATTGCGCCGATCGCAATGGCAATACCGCCCAACGACATGATGTTTGCGTTCAGCCCCTGCAGGTGCATGACGATGAACGCCGTCAGGATGCCGACGGGCAGACTCAGGATGACCACGGCCGACGAGCGCAAGTGGAACAGGAACACAGCACAGACGAGCGCCACGACCAGGAATTCCTCGATCAGCTTGCCTTCGAGCGTCTCCACGGCGCGCTCGATCAATGCCGAACGGTCGTACGTGGTCACCACCTCGACCCCGTCGGGCAGACTGCGCTCGAGTTCCGTCAGGCGTGCTTTCACCGCCTCGATGGTTTTTGAGGCATTCTCGCCCCATCGCATGACGATGACGCCACCAACCACTTCGCCCTCGCCGTCGAGTTCGGCAATGCCTCGGCGCATCTGCGGCCCCAACCGCAGCTCGGCGATGTCCGAGAGCACCACCGGGGTGCCATTTTCGTTGACTCCCAGTGGAATTTTGGAGAGATCGCCGAGACTCTGCAGGTAACCGGTCGCGCGAACCATGTACTCGGCCTCGCCCATCTCGACCACCGAGCCGCCGGCTTCCTGGTTGCCCTCCTGGATCGCCATCTTGACTTTCGCCAGCGGTATGCCGAACGCGCGCAGCTTGTCGGGGTCGACCACGACCTGGTACTGGCGCACCATGCCACCAATGGTGGCGACCTCGGCGACGCCGGGCACGGTCTGCAGCTCGTACTTCAGAAACCAGTCCTGCAGGCTTCGGAGCTGGGACAGGTCGTTTTGCCCAGTCCGGTCGACCAGCGCGTACTCGTAAATCCAGCCAACGCCAGTGGCATCCGGCCCCAGTGCAGGCTTCGCACTGTCGGGCAGCTGCCCGGCGACCTGGCTCAGGTACTCGAGAACCCGTGAGCGTGCCCAGTAAAGGTCCGTGCCGTCTTCGAAGATGATGTAGACGAAGGAATCGCCGAAAAACGAGTAGCCGCGGACCGTCACCGCTTTGGGCACCGACAGCATTGCCGTGGTCAGCGGGTACGTGACCTGGTCCTCGACGACTTGCGGCGCCTGGCCCGGGAAGGAGGTCTTGATGATGACCTGAACGTCTGACAGGTCCGGTAATGCGTCCACCGGCGTCTGGCGCAGCGAGTAGATGCCCCAGGCGACCAGAAACGCCGTTGCCAACAACACCAGGAAGCGGTTGTTGATCGACCAGCGAATGAGCCCGGCAATCATGGTTGGTGCTCCTGGTGGTCGCCCGAGGCACCATGGTTGTGTTCGTTGGCCGCCGTTTCGTCATCGGGCGCGCCGGACGACCCGTCACCATGGTCCATTTCCGAATGATCCATCGCCCCATCGTCCATGCCACTGTGGTCCATCGAGGAATGGTCGGTTTCGCCGGCGTCGGACGCCGGGGCAGCATCGCGCTCACCGGTCGCCGACAGCGCGGTGACCAGGTAATGGCTGTCGCCATGGCGTTCGATGGTGATCGCCACCACATCGCTCGCAGCAATACCTTCAAGCAGCGCCGGGTCCGACACGCCGAAATCCATGGTCATTGCCGGCCATTGCCAATCGGCGATGGCCGGGTGGTCAAGCTTGACGGTGTCCCCGTCGACGCCGCGCACGGTGGCAACCACGTCAACCGCCATGGGCGGTGCCGCTTCATTCATCTCCTCCATCCGCGACAGGGCGACGTCAATGTTCGATTCGGAGTCGATCAAGAATTGTCCGGAGGTCACGATCCTGTCACCCGCGCTCACACCGCGCCGGATTTCAATGCGATCGCCGGACTCGATGCCGACCTCGACAGGCTGGGTTCGAAACCGACCCTCACCCAGGGCCACCACCACCCGATCCACCTTGCCGCCGCGAATCAGGGCTTCGCGCGGCACATGCGTCACCGACCCGGTCTCGGTACCGTAAACAGTGACGCGTGCGAACATGTTCGGCCGCAAGACCTCGTCCGCGTTGTCGAAGCGCAATCGCACTTTGAGCGTCCGCGTCTGCTGATCGAGTTCGGGGTACACATAGTCGACCGTGCCCTGCCAGCGTTGCCCGGGAAGGTAGTCGAGCTCCACCTCGGCACGTTGCCCAGGCCGTACCCACGCGGCCTGGCGCTCGAACACCTCGGCGATCACCCAGACCCGATCGAGTTCGGCAATCGACATGACCTCGGTCGCCGGCGTGATATAGACACCCTCGCGAACACCCAGGTGAGCAATGAAACCGTCGGTCTGGGCGAATACGCGCACGCGTTGTTTCACCGTCCGCTCGCGCGCCAAACGGTCGATTTCGGCCTTCGTCAAACCCAAGGCCACCAGTCGCTCTCGCGACGCTTCAACCAGACCCTGCGTGCGACTGTTCATGGTCGCCAGGAACTCCTCCTGCGCGTTCACTAGCGTCGGCGAATAAAGTTCGAACAGCGACTGGCCGCGCTTGACCGGATCACCCGTGGCTTTGACGGCCAGCTGCTCGATCCAGCCGTCGACGCGGGTGTTGATCTGGTGCAACGTATCCTCGTCGTATCCGACGTAGCCGACGGTGTCGATGCGCCGTGACAAGACGCCGCGCTCGACCATCGCCGTGCGCACGCCCAGGTTATTCACCACCTCGGGGGCGATAGACACCACCCCGGGATCCTCGTCGCCCACCTCATCCGCGTACACCGGCACCAGGTCCATGCCCATCGGCGACTTGCCGGGCTCATCGCGCCGGTAGTTTGGGTCCATCGGCGCTTTCCAGTACAGAACCTGGCGCTCGCCAACCGTGGTCTTGCCGGAGCCGTCGTCGCTACCAGCCGACCCGAAGCGGCCAGCGACGAAACCGACAAACAGAGCTGCCGCTATTGCGGCGACAGTAAAAAGAAGTTTCTTCATTGGGGAAGTCCTCCCAGGTTGGCAATCACCGCATAGCTCTGCGCTCGCTCGGATTGCAGCCGAACGACATCCAACTGCGCGTTCAGCCGGTCAATGACACCGCGCATGACATCGGCGAAGTCGCCGGCGTCACTGCGGTAAGCGTCCAACGCCGCGCTCGCCTGATCGTCGGCCAGCACAAGAATGCGCTGCTGATAAAGGTCCAGCCGCCGATCGAGTTCCCGCCAGCGTGCGAGTTCCGTCTCCAGCTGGCTTGCGAGCCGGCGCAATAATTCTTCACGGGACTCGACGGCTGCGCGGCGCTCGCTCAATGCCGCCGCGAATCGCCGGTCCTGGCGATTTTTGCGAAAGAATGGCAGCTCGACGGTGACGGAGAGGCTGACGAAATCCGAGCGCGGGCTGCCGTCGGGCAAGAAGCCGTCGCGGTAGCCGTAGCCGAGGTCGAGCGCCCACCCGGGTTTGTAGCGTTCCTCGGCGAGGCGAACCGCGGCCTCGCGCGCATCGATCCGCGCACCTGCGGCTTGAAGCGCAGGATGCTTCGACAATTGTTCGCTCAGAAATCCGTCGTCGGGAACGCCCGTCCACGGCGGAAGCTGTGGTGCGATGGCTCTCTGCGACTCGTCACCCACCCATTGCGACAGCGCGGCCCGCGCCCGTGCCCGCTCCTGTTCGATGCCGATGAGTCGCTCGTCGAGCCGGCTCAGTTCGAGTTCCGCGCGAAGGACGTCCTGCCGGTTTTTCTTGCCGACGGAATACAGCGACCGTGCGACCGTCACCAGGTCCGCGAAGTACGGCCGGGATTCAGTCACGACGGAGTGCGCCCGGTCCCAGTACCAGGCGTTCAGCCAGGCTTTGCGTACGGATGTCAGGACATCGCGCCTTCGCCCGTCAGCGCTCTCGCGCATCTCCGCCGACATCGAGCGAAACTGCTGTGTGCTGAGCGACCGGGTCTTGCCGGGCGGAAATGCCTGGCGAACGCCGAGCTGTCCCTGCGTCATGCCTTCGGTCGTGAAGCCGCCGGATTGCAACGGAAAATTGGCGAGCCCGACCCGCAAGGTCGGGTCGGGTAATTGCCCTGCGGCGACAGCCTGTTCTGCGAGAGCATCGGCCGTCGCCATCAACGCTGCCTGGCCTGGCTCGGCTTCAAGCGCCAGCGCTTCGGCTTCGACCAGCGTGAGCGGCAGACCCTGTTGCGCGATTGCGGGCGAAAGCAAACACAAGTACGCCAGCCAGACGGCGAATCGAGCGCGCCAGGTACGTAGGAATTTATTCGGGTGGGGCCGCGCCCCACGGATTGCACACATCAAAACGATCTCCTTCGTGAGTCACCGAGAAATACCGGTTTCGCGCGAAGGGATCGTTAATCCAGATAGACGCAGAAAAGAACGTTGAGGGGAGTATGGTTGCCGGACGGCGGACTTCGGGCAGGAAACCAGCCTATTTCGGCGGAAGATCGAGTCGCGAGGACCTGCGGATTGGCCGGAACAATCGCCAAGGGCACATCACCCGGCGCATCCTTGAGCTTGAGTTCGGAATTGCGACCGTCGTATTTAAGATCATCGGCCAGGCTGCAGTCTTCAGCATTCGTTGCACAAGGCATCTCGTCCATTGTCGCCGAACGCGCTGACGATGCATGCTCACCATGTTGGCTCGTGTGCGCCGGCGGGCAGTGCGGACATTGGTGATCGTCCGTCGCGTCGAGCGCCATCGCACACGGCTGCAACGCAAGGTTCAGACATAGGACGACGAACGCCCCGAAACCAGAGCGGGTGTGTCGATTCTGATTTTTCTGCAAACCCTTCAAGAGTCGAGCTCGTGCAATATCCCGTTTATGCGATATTCGCATGTGCCGGCGAATGCGTTGCAATAGTGTCTTGTACCTATCACCCTGCACCTTAGATATATAGCCGCGGTGATCGGCCCGTCAAGTAACCAGGCCGCAATTCCGCCGGAATATTACGACTGGGCTCGCGCAGGATTGAGCCCGTCGGACTCCTCCGACCGGAAAACGGCTGATACGAAGCCGATGGGGATCAGTCCTGCAAGCGACTCCGACTGTGTCACTTCCAATTCGTTCAATTCGAGAGCCTCCAGTAATGACGTCAGCGTAAAGCGCCGTTGTCCCGGGAAGCCGCTGAGTGAAAGAAGCCGCGAAACGACCCAAGACACCTTTGTCTCGTCATGACAAAACGTCGGCGACACAAGCAATCCACCCGGCCTGGTCACACGCCGAAGCGCCTGGATCGCACGGGGGAGGTCAGGTACCAGATGGAGGACATTAGCCGCGACAACTGCATCAAACTCTCCAGGTTTGTACGGAAGCGCATAGATATCGGCCTGCTCACAGGTGACGTTCTCGAGCCCGGCTTCCCGTACCCGCTGATCCAGCGATTCGACCATGGCCGCTGCATAATCCGTCGCGATGACCGAGTCACAAGTCTGGGCGATGGCCGAGGTCACAATGCCCGTGCCCGCTGCGACCTCCAGCACTCTTCCCGTGCCGCGAACCGCCTCGCTGGCCAACTCCAGCATCCGCGGCAGAGGCCGCCCGAGCACCCATCGCAAAGACGCGTCGTAGTTGCGCGCGTGTCGTTCCCAATAATCTTTGTCACTCATGGCATTCACTGGCTTCGATATTCCTCCGATTCTGTCTACGCAGTGAAAGACGCTTGTGCCTGAGCGCCACGGCCCTTCTGCGATGACGCGTGATCGTCAAGCACCTTGGGCTGCCGGTAGGCCAACAGGCGCAAAGCATTGAATACGACCAATACGGTCGAGCCCTCGTGCATCAAGACCGCCGCACCGATGCTCAGCCCAAAGAGTGTCGATGGCACGAGTATGGCGACCATGCCGAGGCTAAACCACAGGTTTTGGCGAATAATGCGGCTGCTGGCCCGGCTCAACCCGACTGCGAACGGTAAGTGGCGGAGTTCGTCTGCCATGAGGGCCACGTCCGCCGTTTCCAATGCCACGTCCGAGCCGGCGGCGCCCATGGCGATCCCAACGGTGGCATTGGCCATCGCCGGCGCGTCGTTGACCCCGTCCCCGACCATGGCCACGTCGGATTCCTCTCGGAGTCTTCGAATCGTTTCTACCTTGTCCGCCGGCATGAGGTCGCCGCGCGCTTCGGTGAGACCGACACTACGCGCCACTGCCTCCGCCACCTGCTGGTTGTCGCCGGAGATCATGATCATGCGGCGGATGCCGAGCTTGCCGAGTCGTTCGATCACGGCCCGTGCGGTTGGCCGCGGCGTATCCATCAAACCGAGGACGCCGAGGTATTGAACACCCCGTCGCACGATCATCGTGGTGCGCCCAGCGGACTCGAGTTCGTCGATTTGGCTGCGTACCTCCTCAGGCAAGGGCGGTCCGTCTATTTCACTGAACAGGTCATCTTTGCCAATGTAGGTCTCGATGCCGTCGACGTGCGCCATCACGCCACGACCCGTGATACTCCGAAGGTCGGTGGCCTGCGGGAGGGACCAATCCGTGAGCAACTCTGTACCGTCTCGAACCACCGCGGCCGCAAGTGGATGATCGCTCAAGGACTCCACTGAAACGGCAGTCCGAAGTAGATCAAGTCGATCAGCGCCTTCGCACGGAACGACGTCGACCAAGCGCGGTTTACCCTCGGTTAATGTACCCGTCTTGTCAAAAGCGATCGATCGAAGCCGGCCAAGGTTCTCGAGCGGGCCGCCGCCCTTGATGAGCACGCCGCCCCGGGCCGCGCGCGCAATGCCGCTCAGTACGGCACTTGGCGTCGCAATGGCGAGTGCACAGGGACTCGCCGCCACCAACAAGGCGAACATGCGATAGAAACTTGTGCTCATCGATTGATCGATGACGAAACCGACCAGCAAGGTCAGCACCGCCGCCATCAGAACCATCGGCGTAAAAACGCGTTCGAATCGATCCGTAAACTGCTGCGTAGGCGATTGGTTGGTTTCCGCCTCGTGCACCATGGTCACCACCCGGGCCAGGGTCGAATCGCTGCTGGTGCGCGTGACATAGACGTGCAACCCGCCGCTGCCGTTAATCGTGCCGGCAAAAACCCGGCTTTCCTCGTTGATCGCCTCTGTGCCTGACTCTACGTTCAGGGCAGCTTGTTCGCTATCGACGACCGGGACCTTATCCACCGGCACGCTCTCGCCGGTGATCGGGGCTTGGTTGATGCTGCTTTCGCCTTTGACGACAAAGCCGTCCGCCGGTAGCCGCTCGTTGGGCCGGACGAGGACAATATCGCCGACCGCGAGAGCGTCCACTGGCACTTCTTCCACCCGGTCATCCCGCACGCGAGAGGCCGTCTTCGGGGTAAGTTCGGCGAGGGATTCGATGGCGCGTTTTGCTCGCCCCATGGCGTAGGCCTCGAGGGCGTGCCCGAGGCTGAACAGAAACAGCAACAACGCGCCCTCTGCCCATTCGCCGAGGAACGCAGCACCAATCGCTGCGACCAGCATCAGCGTATCAATGGCGAACTGACGATCGCGCAAATGTTCGATGGCCTCACGAAACGTAAACCAGCCACCAAAGAAATACGCCGCGATTAACAACGATTGCGCAAGCCAACGCGGTGCGTCCGAAAACGTCTCAAACGCCCAACCTGCGAGCAGCGTGATCCCGCATAATCCAACGAACACGAGCTCCGTCTTCTCGCCAAATACCACGCCATGCACGTGTCCGGCTTTCTCGGGTTCGGACACCGCGCCGACCAGCTCGTCCAGTCTCCTGCGTATTCCAGCTTCATCGGTCTGCTCGCGATCGAACTCGATACGGACGGCGCCATCGGGCGACACCACGGCTTCCAGTACACCGGCGGATTGGGATAATTCGCGCCCGAGGCGTCGCGCCCGACCGGCAGCAAGAGGCACGATTTCGATGATCAGGTGCCCGAATTTTTCTTGTAACTTGGCACCGGATTGTGTCGCGAACTGCCGTAATGACTGAAGCGTCATAACCGACGCGTCGTAGTGAACACACAGGTGGTTCGTCTTTCTATCAACGTCGCCAATGACGTGAGCGGCTTCGACGCCGGCCTTTGCTTGCATCAGATCGCAGAGGCGCTGATAGCAATGGTCGCTGACGTTCGGAATATCGGGTAGTAGCAGATTGATGTCTATTTGCGTCTTGCTGATCATTTTCAGGCTGCTCTGACGGCCAGGAGGCCGCGTAGTCTAGGTCGAACAATCATCATGGTCTCTCGTATCGTGGTGCCAAACGCGCACGAGACTGCCCGGTGGCGGAAGTTGCGCGAGGCGGATGGAAAAAGGTTTTCTGACATGCCGAGCCGCTATGCGTTGACGCGTCGTCAGGCACTCGGTGACGGGCTCGTTGTTTTCAGTAATCGCAATATCGACGTGTCCGCCCATCGGTCCTTTTGTGATCGGGTTGGGCACAACCTCTCCACGCAGCGTGATGCCACCGCTTCGGTCAATCCAAAAGTTGGCCGAGGCAATCCGGCCCGTAGGCGTGGACTCGCGCTCGACTTCGACCCCAGAATTGCTGACGTAGCGCGGGATCCACGCACATGAAGTTATCGCCAATGCCAGCGCGAAGATCACGATATGGTGCGCTCGATGGCGTGAGTTCATATGCATGACCGCCAGCTAATAGGATCGCGCTGGCCAGGTTCCGACATGTGCCGGTGCCGACTAAAACGCCCTATCGACTCAATTCGCGCACTCATCGTGAGATTCCGTTGCGGGGTGATACCACACGCGTAGATAACTCCCGCGCGGGGGTAATGAGACAAACGGTAGGGAAAAATCCACGTCGCCATGACCGCGCTCCCGATACAATTGCGCCGTTGTACACAACGTGCTCGATCGATCCGGTACTGTGATCGCCACGTCGATGTGACCATCTAAGGCGCGGCTACTATCAGACAAGCGCACCACCTCGCCACGCAGACTTAATCCATTGCGATCGGTCCAGAATCCCACGGACCGGATCTGTCCGGTCTCACTCGACACGGGCTCAATGTTGATACCTGGATTATGAACGCGGCTCGGGATGTTGGTGCATCCGGCAAGGGATGACACGCCGGTCAAAACAACGATCCAGGTCTTGATATGTGTGTCCACTATCCTTCCCTCCTCTCGACCGCCGACGAGCAGCTACACGGGGACACTCGTCGCGCGACCAAACACCAGTCGTCCGTCATGCCGTTATCTCTATAGCGGACTGAATTTCGGTGATGTAGATCCAGCCGGCCGACGGCTGCCCGGTTTTGGCGTGCTCGCGGATCAGTGCCACGGCTTCTGCAGTGCGATTTTCCGTGTCGCAAACCAGCTCCAACTTCACCTCCGTCACGACTTTCTGCCCGATTTCTACCGAGTAGCTCTGTTCTTTTGCATCCAGGGCGTTAAGCAGCCCCTCGACGTCGATCACCGTGAGATTCTTGAACCCGGCGTTGGCAAGCGCGTTAACGACATCCGCAATCCGATTGCGGTGCACATAGGCTTTGACTTCTCGAACGTTCATGATGTTTCTCCAATTGACGAAGTGTCTCCGTGTTCCTCGTTGCGCTCATCCGCCGCCTCCGCTTTGCGTTGCGCCCGGGATTCCATCCACTCGTAGATCACGGGTAACAACACCAGTGTTAGCAAGGTCGACGTGATGAGCCCGCCCACCACGACCGAGGCAAGTGGCCGCTGGGTCTCTGCACCGACACCGGTCGATAGCAGCATGGGGACGAGGCCGAGGATGGCGACGCTCGCCGTCATCAGTACGGGACGCAAGCGGAGTTCCGCGCCTTGTCGCACCGCCTCTCCGATCGAGCGGCCCTTTTCTCGCAGTTCGTTGATGAAGCTCACGAGCACGATGCCGTTCAGCATCGCCACCCCGAACACCGCGATGAATCCGATGGCCGACGGCACCGAGACATACTGGCCCGTGACGAACAAGGCCAGCAGTCCACCGATCGTTGCAAACGGTACGTTGGCAATGATGAGGGTCGCGTACTTGACGGAGTTGAAGGCCGTATACAGCAGCACGAAGATGAAAAAGATCGTCAGCGGTACAATAATTGACAAGCGAGCCAACGCGCGTTGCTGGTTCTCAAACGCCCCGCCCCACTCGATCCAGTAACCCGGCGGCAAATCCACTTGAGATTCGATGGCCGCATTGGCGTCCCGAACAAAGCCGTCCACATCGCGACCGCGCACGTCCATCTGAATGACGGCGTAACGCTGCAACTGCTCGCGACGGACGAAGGAGTAACCCTCGGCCACCGTCACGTCGGCGACTGCGGAGAGTGGCACGATGGCGCCGCCGCTGGTCTTGAGCGGAATGCGCTGAATCGATTGCACCGACGACTTCGAGGCATCGTTGAGTCGTGCGGTAATATCAAAGCGCCGAACGCCGTCGATCAGCGTCGATACCGGCTCGTTGCCGATCCCGGTTCGCACAACCGATAACACATCGTCGGCATTCAAACCGAAGCGCGCTAGCTGGTCGCGTTTGACCCGGATGCGAATTTGCGGTTTGCCGACGTTGGCCTCGAGCGAGAGATCCGCGACGCCCTCCACGCCGGCGATCACGTCCTTCACCTCTTCGCTCAAACGATCGAGCTCGGACAACTCTTCGCCGTAGATCTTGGCGGCGAGCGTCGCGCGCACACCGGAGATGAGCTCTTCGACCCGCATCTGAATCGGTTGCGTGAATGCGACCACGGCGGTTGGCACGACGACTTCCAATTCCTCGCGCATGGCTTCCGCCAGTTCTTCAATGTCGCGATCGCCGGGCCATTCATCTTCCGGCTTGAGCTCGGTGTAGATCTCCATGTAGTTGACATCGGCGGTCTCGCCTTTCTCGGCACGACCGATCATGGCCACCGTCGTTTTCACCTCCGGAAACTCGGACAAGGCGTTTTCAATGTCGATCGAGATCTCGATCGATTGATCCAGCGATGCGGAGGGAATCGATGTGACGCGCCACATGATCGAGCCTTCCTGCAGCTGCGGCATGAACTCTTTTCCGAGGAAGGGAAACAACGCCAGGCTCGCGACGAGTAAACCGACAGCGCTAGCGACCACGACCTTCTTGTTCGCGAGTGACCAAGACAGCAACGGCAGATAGCGCGCTTTGATCACCCGCACCAACCAGGTGTCACGCTCTTCCTTGGGTTTTAGAATCAGGGCGGCCAGCACCGGGATCAGTGTCAGCGTCAGCACCAGCGATCCTGCCATCGCGAAGCTGATATTGAATGCCATGGGTTTGAAAAGCTTGCCCTCAAGACCTTGGAGAGCGAACAGCGGCAGGAAGACGACAATGATGATCATGATGGCGAACGCTATGGGGTTCGCAACTTCCCGAGCCGCTGCCAGTACGGCGGCGCTGCGGTCCACTGTCTCGCCGGCCTCCTTGCGCTCGGCCATGATACGAAACGCGTTCTCTACCATGACGACGGCACCATCGACCATCATGCCGATGCCGACCGCGAGTCCCGCTAACGACATCAGGTTGGCCGACAGGCCCGCCTCACCCATGAAAATGAACGCAATCAACATCGCCAGCGGCAACGCCGCAATGACCACCACAGCCGATCGCAGTTCTCCCAGGAACAAGAACAGCACGATGGCGACCAGGATCGAACCTTCGACCAGCGCCTTGACTGCCGTGCTGACCGCTTTCTCGACCAGATCCGTGCGCTCGTAGACGGGGCGAAGTACGACCCCCTCGGGCAAGGATTGATCGACGATATCGACTTTGCCTTTGACGGCGTCGACCACGTCGGCCGCGTTCTCGCCGATGCGCGACAGCGCCATGCCCAAGACCACCTCTTTGCCGTCGCGTGTGACTGCGCCGAAACGCAACGCACCGTCTTGCTCTATGCGTGCGATATCACGCAGATATACCGGCGTGCCGTCTTCCACCTTGATGACCATGTCGCCGATGTCGTGTTCGTTCTCGACCAGCCCCAGTCCGCGAACCAGGTATTGTTCCGCGCCGAGGTTGACGTATTGACCGCCGACCTGGCGGTTATTCGCCTCAATCACTTCCATCACTTCGGTAAAAGTGAGGTCGTATTTGATGAGGCTTAAAGGATCCATCACGACCTGAAATTGGCGCTCCTGGCCACCCCAGGACGTGACGTCATCGACACCGGGCGCGGTGCGCAGGATCAGCCGCACACTCCAGTCTTGCAGCGTCCTGAGATCCATGTCGGTGATGTCGCGGTTCAGCTCCTCATCGGCGCGCTCCAACGTGTACCAGAACACCTGGCCGAGTCCGGAGGTGTTCGGCCCCATCTCGGGCGTGCCGTAACCGTCGGGAATGCGATCGCCAACTTCCTGCAGCCGCTCCATGACCAGCCGGCGCGCAAAGTAAATGTCCATGTCGTCATCGAAATAGACGGCCACGTACGACAAACCGAAAAGACTAACCGAACGGATCTGCTGCACTTTGGGCAATCCCGCCATGCCGGATTCGATGGGAAAGGTGAGGAGCTGCTCAACATCTTCGGCGGCAAGGCCGGGCGACTCGGTGTAAATGTTGACCTGCGCCGGCGTCACGTCCGGAAAGGCATCGATCGGTACCGTGACGACAGCGCGCCAGCCAAGGAATGCGACCACACCAAAGATGATCAATACCAGGAATTTGTAGCGCAGCGAGGACTCTACGAGTTTTTCTAACATCGGATTCCCCTAGTGCGCGTGGCCTTCGCCGAGCGAAGACTTGAGCAAGAGTGATTTGAGATGGAACACGCCGTCGACGGCGATTTCGTCGCCGACGCTTAAGCCCGCCATGACCACTGTCCAGTCGCCGACGGTAGGTCCGGCTTCGATGGTTTCGGCGTGAAACTCCTGACCGTTTTCGAGTTTGAATACCGTCGGTGCGCCCTCGATCATGGTCACTGCAGCGCTCGGCACGGCGAGCACGGGTTCCCGCGTTCCGGTGACGATCTCGGCCTCGACGAACTGGCCGGGGTGCAATCGGTCGTCGGCATTGTCCACCTCGATACGCAACCCTTGCGTACGAGTGGTTTCATCCAACCGGTGATGACGCTGAATGACCGTACCCTCGAGCCAGGTAACGCCATCGAGGCTCACACGCGCGGTGGCGCCGTCATCGATGTCGGGCAGACCGTTTGGTACGGTTTGCGCTTCCACCCACATTACCGATTCATCACTGATGTCGATCAGCACGCGGCCGGGCTCTATCAACTCACCGACAATGAAGTCATCCTGCAGGACCGTGCCGGCCTGCGGCGCCAACAAGTCGAACGCCCCGGTAGCTCTGCTGGCATCACCGGATCGGGCGAGTGCCGCTGCTTGTGCTTCGGTCATGCCGTAGGCGAGCACCTTGGCGACCGCCTGCTGTTGCGCGACCTGCGCTTCGGTGTAGCGGCGTTCTGAGACCGTTTGCCGGCCCAGGCTCTTGACGCGCTGCCATTCGCGATCCGCGACAATGAGCATGCCTTGCGCTTCGGCCATCTCGACGCTCGATAATGTCACCAGACGTTGGCCTGCCTCGACGCGATCGCCGAGCGTGACGTGGCGCGCGGCGACTTGCGCCGTGATGCGGGGCGTGACGCGCGAAGACCGATACGCATTGATGACGACTTCGCCGGGGACGCGAATGGTCTCGTTCAGTGCTCTGGACGCTACGGCATCGACGACGATGCCGGCGCCACGTTGTTCTTCGGCGGTGAGCTCAATGGCGCCGCCTTCTTCCTCGCCGTGATCGTCGTGGTCGTCTTGCTGGGCATGCACCGGGGCGATCAGCGCGATGCACAGACACACCGCCCAAAGCTTCAGGGTGTTCATAGTAGGGTTCTCCATTGTCAGTTTGGGGGTGTTCATCGGTAGGCACCTTGGCCGAGCCAGGCATCCACCTGACCCGAGGCCCATAGCCACTCGAACCAGGCGCGCCACAGGGCTTCACGGAGGTCGAGGGCGCTTTCCTGGACGTCCAGCGTGGCGGTCAACTGCACCAGGTAGTCGGTAGTGCTGAGTTCACCGGCTTCCCACAGGCGTTGCAGCTGCTCAGTTTGCCGCGTCAGGCTGGCCTCGCCCGTTTGTTGCCAATCGCCCCACGCCCCGCGAGACAGGTCGTAGCGCTCGGCGGCGCTGATCAAACGCGCGTAGGCGCGTTGCATGACGTCATCGGCGATTTGTTGGGCCTGGCTGCGTTCCGCCAGGGCTGCGGTGACTTCGTGGCTGAAGCTGTTACGCACAAACAGCGGAATGGTCACATTCAGACCGATCAGGGATTCACCACCCTCGTCGCCGCCGGCCAAACTCAAAGTCGGGTCGGGTCGACGCTCGCGGCGACGCAGCTCCACCACAGCATCGGCGGCCTCGACCTGTCGCCGCGCCGCCAACACCTCCGGCAATGCCAGTACCAACGACTGCGGGTCCTCGGCGCTTTTCGGGAGCGACGGCAATGCTTCGGGTAACGATGGCCATTGGGCGCTGGCGGAACGGGGCGTCAGGTTGCGGACCGCCTGGCGCGCTTCGGCGAGGCCGGCGGCGGCGGTCGCTTTCTGAATTCGGGCATCGGTGGATGCCAGGCGCGCGAGATCAAGCTCCACTTGCGCGAGATCGCCGGCATCGAATCGGCGCTGGGCCAAACCGGCAAACTCGTCCATGAGATCCCGACGAGACTGAGCCAGCGCATCGCGCTCCACACCGGTCTGGTGTTGGGCGAGCCCGTCCAGCAATTCAACCGTGACCGCCCAGCGTGCCGCGAGGTACTCCGCCTCAACGACCAGACGATCCGACTCCGCCACGGCAGTGCGGGCCTTGCGCTTGCCGCCCCAATCGAGCGTTTGACTGATGCCGACTGACCGCCTCTCCACGTCGCCGTTTTCGCCGTCGAGGCTCAATTCCGGGTTGTACAGCGGGCGCGAGGCCGCATCCCGAAACGCGCCGCTGGCATCGAGCGCGGCACGCGCAGCTTGGACGCGTGGGTTCGCCTCGACCACAGTTTGCACGAATTGGATGAGCGCGGGGTCTGCGCGCAGGGCGCCAGGCGCGGCCGACTCAGCCGCTTGTGCCACCCAGGGAATTATTATCAGGCCGCCAGCAAGAAGGGCCAGCCCAGCAATGCGAATTTGCATAAATCATCTTCCGAATACAGATAGTCGGCGTGCACGCCCACTCGCGTGGGCGCGCACGAACTCAAGGAATAAATGATCTAGGCGTTGGGGGGTGGTGTTGGCGGGGCTTGCGCGTAGTTGTGTACGGGCGTCGAGCAGCCTATGTCGACATCGCTCGGGACGAATGGCGTAGATATTGAGGCGAACTCTCCAGTGACGCCGGCCGAGTGACCGTGACAGCAGTGCTTACAATGCTCATCGCTAAGGTCGCCGCTGAACGTTTCGTCGTCATGGGCCGCAAGCGAGTGGCCGAACTCGTCCTCATGGGAGGCCGCCTCGTCCGCGTGTGGCAAGCCGTCGAACAGCATATCAGCAGCGCCTTCCATGCCCATAAAGAGCACGGAAACGATAATGGATATGCACCAAAAGGACTTCATAGCGCGGTTATCCTACCCCAGTTTTGGCGGAAATTGTGGAACCGGATTCACATTCGCCAAGAGGCACTCGCAATTCTGCTCGTGCCATTCGTACGACGTGAATCGCTGCGCCGATGTTGAGGCCCGCAATTATCGCGGCGACGATCAGGTCGGGCCAGCGCGAGCCACTCGCGAAAACGCCCGCGGCGGCGATCATGACGGCGACATTGCCGATGGCGTCATTGCGACTGCAGAGCCAGATTGACTGTCGATTACTGTCCCCATCGCGGAACCGATAGAGCATCACAGCGACAAGTACATTCACCAGCAATGCCAAGAACGCGATCGCGCTCATAGTCATCGGTTCTGGCGTACTGCCATTGATGGCGCGATGCAGGGCGCTGCCGATCACCCACGCGCCAAACACCGCCATCGTGGCACCCTTAAAGAGCGATGCCCGAGCGCGCGCAGTGAGCGCCATGCCGACGACAAACAGGCTAATTGCGTAGTTGGCGGCATCGCCAAAGAAGTCGAGTGCATCAGCCTGCAACGACATGGAGTCGGCCAGCCGACTCGCCACCAGTTCGACGATGAACATGGCGAAATTTGCGATGAGCGCGAACCAAAGCACGCGACGAAACAGTGCAGTGGGCTCGTCATTGTCCAACCGGTCCGAGAGACACCCCGAGCAGCCGGTCATCAATCAGCCTCCTCGATGTCCAGCGGTTCCCCGATATGCGCCACCATGTCAACAATGACGCAGCGGATGTGCTCATCCAGAGCTGAATAGAAGATTTGCTTGCCGCGGCGTTCGGAGCGCAACACCCGCGCGGCCTTCAAGAGCCGCAGATGGTGGCTGACCAGCGAAGGGGATGAATCCAGACATGCCGCAATGTCTCCGGCACTGATGGGCTCATCAAGGCAGGTCAGAATGATCCGCAGTCGGGTGGGATCGCCCATCAGCCGAAACAAATCGGCCAAGTGCCCAATCGTGTCGTCTGCGTTCAACGGGATGACGGTTTGCTCGGCCTTCATCAGACATACATTTGAATAGTTGTTGAAATGTTTACATGTTTAATAGACGCCGTCAACCTCCAGATCGAGAGAAAAGCGTCGCGACGATCACCGATTTGAGAATGAGGTCCCGCACCTGACTAAGCGTCACAAGGCGCATCAAGAAGTGCAAATTCAGTTCACACATCCCGATTTTTGAGCTCGGTTTTCGAGAAAATCCTAAGTAGTTGTTTTTACTGTGAATTAAGTTGCCACTTTTTTCAGTCTTGCATCGCGTTCTCCATAAACTGGATATAGGACGTTTTATTGAGAGAAATCCGTGCTCGAGCCGGTATACAAATCGTGTGATCTCAGACTGTGGCATGTCGCCCAATCGGCACGTCAGTTTTCAAGGGCGGGCAGATGAACCTGGAGCGCCGCCTCCTGACACCGACCGTCTCGACCGATGGGATTCGAATTCACGAGCAAGCGTCTGTTGCCTACGAGATATGGACCTCACTCCCACGACAGTTTAAGCCTGGGTCGTTAGTGAAACGTAGATCAGCAACGCCCCTTGAACCAATCCATGCGATCCGAGATCGACGCGGAATGTTTCACGCATTCGCAGCATTCACGACTTATCAGTCGGCTTTGATCCACACGAGCAACGGTGGTAAGGCGCAGTTTTCGGTCCTCCACTATCCGCATCTCGACGGTGACGACGTTGAGCGGCTTGCGCTTGAATACTTGCTTGAGTCGATTGAATCGACTTGCCTGGATAGAGCCACCGGGCTTGAGAGCCTTCGAAAGCTGATCGATGAAGAGATCGATAAGCGAACCGTGGAAGCTCTCTTCGGTACAAGTCGTATGAGTCGACGGCAGTTCGCACAACGAGCTGGAATTTCAACGAGAGCATTGAAGTCACAACGCTCGTCTTCTCAACAAACCGACCGAGAAGAGCAAAGTGTGCGGCGAATCGTTGCAGCGAGGCTGACGTGAGAAAACGGATCTCAGCGCTGACAGCGATATCCGAGCTGACGCCAGCAGCTCAGAATGCCCTCGAAGATCACTGTCACTATCTCTTGTCGACGCTTTCGCCCGACTACACGGAGCTGTTTACCGACCCGGCGCTACCGGGAAAGCAGGTCTCTGTCGCCTATCTAGGTGATATTGCGGAATGTCTGGAGCGCGCCCGCGTGATTGAAACCTATCCGATCGCTGCAATGGTCGCTGCCGTAGCAGGTCGGACGACGTTAGAACGGCGTAAACACGAGTCGCTCAAAGCTTGGGCACTAGTAGCCAGCCTGGCGCTCGCCGATCGTTCGCCAACCGTTGTCGCCTGCTGCCGTCGAATTCGGCGATTGGGCACGGAAGAGGACCGCTGGCTGTTCGAGGCGTTAATCGAAACAGAGAGCAAGTTGGGGACAGTTGTCAGGCGCCTCGGTGAGCTCCTTCGCAGGTATTCGGGTCAGAGCGAAGTCGATAAGCATCGCTACAAGAAAGTTTCGGCCCTGCATGCTCTATTCGCCGACTTGTATTTCCGGCGCGAGAAACGCCAAACCGGCCCGGTCGGGCGGCTGCAAGCGAGTCCAACGAATGTACAGCGGCTCCTGGCATTGAGTGTCGACGAATGTTTGTTTCCGGATATCAACAACATTCGCATCCTTGGCAACGAAACCCGAATCAATATTCCCGGTAAGGGCTTGGACAGTCGGTCGGCAAGTGGGCGCTATCTCGACGGCGTATCGGATACCGACTATCCGACGATACTGAAACGACAGGTACGCCAGGGCAGAGCGCTTGCACAAACATTCACCATGCGGAGCATAGCCGCAGCCTGTGCCTGGGATGGCCTGTCGGTGAACGAAGTGCAACGCACGCTCAGCGCATGTTACGACCGTGCCACCGAGGGCTGTCGGTCATCACTTTGGATTGTTCTGTCGTTGCTGCTGGGCCGAACGCCCGAACGTCTTTGGTCGACGCCGAAGCAGGTCTACGGTCAGACTGGCAGCAATGGAGAGTACTGGCGCGTCAACAAAGCAAAAATCCAGCTTGTAAGTTACCTGTCATTGCCAGACTTTCAACTCGACTATGTTGATCGGCAACTGGTAGAGCCCGTTTACAACTGCCTTTTGCTTCCTGTTCCCAAGGGTCTTACAGAAGCACTGCGTGCGGCACTCGCTGCGGTTTGGGCCGGCGACGATCTGACGGACAACTTGCGGTCAGAGCTTCGAGACCGGATAAGCCAGCTCAATCGCGACAACAATACGCGGTTGACGGCCAAACGACTTGCTGCGCACATGCATCGTGAGCTGCTGAATTGCGGTGTGAGTGATGTCGTATCCAAGCGACTACGCGGCGTCGATGCGAGAGTGAACTACAAGCAGCGCTATGAAGCGAACCTGCTCGAATCCTCACGAGCAGCATATCGACAATATGCAACGACACTTCTGGCCCGCGTCAATCGTACAGACGATTGGCAGCAGGGCGACTGCAAGCCGGTGGCCTTCGGCAGCCGCCTTCGAGTCAAGGACGACGCGATTCGATACCTGTTTGATGACTTGCGTCGCCGCTGCACGATCCCTGCCCGATCATTCAACGACCTAATCAGGCTTCACAACCACATAGCAACGCATGCGTATCAGCTGCTAATGCTCGCGTCCGGACATCGGCCTGTCAGAGTACCGCTGGATACACTACGTTCATACGACCCCGTCAGCTGCGAGCTTTTTATTTGCGACAAAGCGGCGAACCGGGCATGTGATTCGCGCACGATTGTGCTTCCGGAAACCGCATGTTTGCAGATCGCCTTCTATGTCGCGCACATCAAGTCCCTCAAGCGCCGGTGTCGCCGCAGCGCGCCGGAAATTTGCGGACAGCTTGCAAAAGCACTGAGTGGTGACGGCCCGCTCCTGTTTCGATTTGAGCGGGACCGCAACGGCTGCCTGACTTTCGTTCCATTTGACCCCCGGCACCTCAACCGCTGGCTGCAGGACGATTGGACATTGCCTTTGAACTGGCACCGTCATTGGCTGCGTTCCAAGCTGACCGAAGCCGGTCAGCCGCATGAGTACATCGATCAGTTTCTGGGTCACGAAGATGACCAACCGGCCGGTCTCAGCCGATACAGCAATTTGACCTACGCCGGGCGCAAGAAAACAGCGGAGCAACTTCAAGCCTTTTTGAACGACTTGGGGGTGGATGCGATCGAGGGCATGTCGTGACAAAGAAAGCTGTCGCGTCTGCTGATATTCGCGTGCACACCGGGATAGGACTTCGCCGCGAAAGTCGCGAAAGGAAAGTTGACTTCGTTCGTCGAGTTACGGAGAACGCAATCGAGGAGTATCTAACCGGCCTCTCAACTCCGAATATCCCTTACGATGACTATGACCGCGACCTTAAACAGCTGCTGGCTGAGCTCGAGTCCTGGGCGAGCAACACCAACGATTTGAAGATCGCCCGGGCGCATCTTGCGCGGCTGATACATCAGCACAACCTGAAGTTCGGCGCCTCGCTCCCTATTCCACCCCCGCTGGCTCGGCTCTTTCCGGACCGTCCGCTTCGAACGCAAAGCTGGTCCGACTCCAGACGCCGGTTAAATCAGGCGCATGAGGCCTGGCTCAGAGGATTGGACGCAGCTCCGGCGCTTGACCTTTGTGCTGACCTTCGTTTGGGCCAGTTCTTATATACAGCTGCAACCTACGGTGGGCTATGCCGGCCCGCTGCAATTGAAAACCTTGCCGACGCCATGCAGACCGCTCGGCCGATAAAGTCACATCGAGGACTGGGGCTGCAGTGGATCGATCTCTACTTCCGGCATGGAAAGTTTACAAATTCAAATGATGACAATGGCGGCATCATTTACGAGCCTTGGCTCCTGACGCCGATGTGCAAAATGACAGCCTTCGGTTTCCTGAAGCATCGGCATCGATGCTCGTGGCACGACGGCGGCGAGCGACCAGCAGCTTTCGACCTCATCTCGACCGCGTTTCAGCACACAGCTGGCGTCAAGTTGCCGTTTCCATCATTGAAGAAATTCCTGCGCGTCGCTTTCTGCATCGTCGAGCGACAACCCGGCGCGGCGATGCCGGAGGTCCTCGCCGGCTATTCGATTGGTCGCGTCTTGAGCATGAGCCTGCAACCTGCTGCCTGGCAAAGAATGCTCGCATCCGTACCGGCAAGCGCTCCGTTCGGCAGGAACCACAAGTGAATGCGGTTGCGCAAACAGACCTTCCGCTGGTAACTGCCGCCGCAACGGTTTCGATCGATGTCATTGCCGAATCGTTGCAGGCAGCCATCAAACCAGAACGCAAAGGAAGGAAACGTTCAGCTCAAGCTGGCAAGCAAGCGCTTAGAGCGCTTGACACCGAATCATGGCCCCTTAACGCCCGATGGGTTCACCAGTGGTTCTATCATTTGCTGCATGATCGAAAGCGAAAAATGTCCACGGTCGAACGCTATGCGTTCGAAGTTCTGGACGACATCCTCATCGGAGGTGTCGGTATCGACTTTCAAGGATTCGATGCTGTCGATTTCGAGAATTTCTACCAGCTCGCACTCGACCGCTCGCACCAGCGCAAGGACTTAGCATATAAAGCAGGTCGACTCGATGATCTTCATTCTTTCGGCGTTAGTACTTTCGATTTTGCGCGTCTGCCGGAACCGCTAAGACAGCAATCGAACGCTTCGCATGTCCGAGCCATAGTAATGCCTGAAGTCGTATTCGCTCAGGGGCGAGATCGCGTTCTTGAAGTGACCGAAATCGACGGAGCCGGCCGTCAATGTCTGTGGGTCCTGCTGACCGTCCTGCACCGTGCGGGCCTACGTCGTAGCGATGCGCTGTCGTTGCGAATTGCCGATCTGGATCCGGGTGCCACGTTCTGGATTCGAATTACTGACAATGAGTACGCAGATACAAAGCGTTCCAAGTCGCGGATTCCGCTCACACCACTGTTATTGCCTGAGGAGCGTGAGCGCGTTCATGAATTCCTTTACAACCGGCTGCGATCGGGAGACGGCGGCAGTGCACTCGTATTCCACCCGTCCGGAGCACCCAAGCAACCGTGGAACGGCGATGCGTTCCGGCGCCTTTACGGAAGTTTGATTCGATGCGACCAGACCGGTCGACGTTACACGCCGCACGATTCCCGCCACACTTGCGTGAGCCAACTTCAGCTGGTGATGGCCGATCGCACGTTCTGGACTGCGGCGCTGACACCGTATTCGGAAGAACAGAGCCAGGAAATTCGCGCTGCCCTGTTCAGCTGCACCGAGTCCGGCAAGAACGACTACTGGTCACTGGCCGCCCTCATGTCACATGGTTCGCCCCAAACCACGTTCAACAGCTACCTGCACTACTCACACCTTTTGCTGTTCGAAGGGATCCAGCACATGGAAGCGCCACTCAGCTTCAATCAGATGCGAAACCTGGGTGGCGTTACGGCTCGCATCGTGAATCGCTGGCAAGAAGCGGCTGGTAGTGACGCTCAAGGTGGAGTATCGGTCAATGTGCTGGATTCCCCGCTGTCCGCCGAACTTGAGGGCTACGCGATCAATGTCACCGACAGTCCGAAGGTAATCGTGGCGGATGACTCGAAGTCCGAGTTGTATCGCGCATTCAAGCCATCAACGGAAGATATAGAGGTTGCGTACCCTGCATTGACCCGGCACTTCGTAGTAGGAACACCAATCAGCGTACTGTCTCGCACGTTAGGAATCTGGGAAGAAATTATCGCGACTTGGATTGACAACTCCGAGTTCATCGGGTCGTTGCGGACGCGCAAGCGGAATAGCGGTGCGCGTCGGCACGTGTCTGTGTCTCGACGAAGAGACGGCATTGTTCTCCCACTTCCACCCAAGCCGCGCCATATCTCGGAGCTACAATTGCTGCCCGGCCTGTATGCGGCGGTGGAGCAATCAATGCTGTCGTCTCGGGAGAAATTGAGGGATGTCTGCGCCTATTGGCTCACGCACAGCACGGTCTCCAACTCCGGCTTACCGCTCAATGATCCCGCAGTACTAGACCAGATTCTCAGCTTGTTCGCATCGGTGTTACCTGCGTCGGCCTGGCGGCTGCGGTTGCTTGTAGCAACTGACGAGGATGTCAAATCGGTTCAGCAGGAATGGAACTCCCATCCCGGTCTCCATGTTGAGGTCCGGCGTGCGCAACCAAAACGCCGCTGTACGTCTGTTTGGCTGTACCTCCGCCATCCGGATGAGAAGAGTCTGACGACGATGACCCGGATCGCGATTCGGCGGCACGGCGAGGAAGCCCGACTGCCGCGGAAGTTTAGTTCCCAGCTTCTTCGGTATCTGCTTCACATGACGGCGATCGTCGCTTTCGAGACCGCTGAGTTGCATGAGATGGTGGATACTGGAACGTAGTGAGCATTGTTACCGATTGAAGCGGTGCCCGCAGCGGCGACAGATGACCTCTCGCCCCCATCGGTCTAATTGATTCCTAAATATAGAGCGGTTGTAGACGAGCGCGTAGAGCGCACTCCGAAATCCCATAAAGGTGCCCAGACCGATGCTGATCAGGACAACCGGGATATCGAATGACGACAGCCCGTGAAGCGCTTCTAACGGCAACTTCTCTCCGAGAACCGGTATCAGAATCATCGCCATGACGCCGACGAAGACCATCAACATTAAAGGTACGCCGAACTCGCTCTCTCGCATCGGCGGTGCCAACGACTTTCCGAACTCACTGATAGTTGTGTAGCCACTTTCGCCGGTGCGGACGGATTGTGAATAGGCCATTTCGACCGATTGCGTGTAGTGGCTTTGGCAGCGCGGACACTGCATCGAGTTACCTGATTTCATTGATCGTTGCCTTCGACTGCGGTTTCGTCGGTTGGCCGTGACGGGATCAACGACCAGAGACCGAACACACCGAGCCAAAGGACAATGTTCGCCGATAGATTGGCCACCGTTATCAGCATGCCAAACTCGCTGCCGGTGACACGACCCATGGTTTGCAGTGTGATTGATACTCCGTTCAGGACGAGCCATGCGCTCGCAATGCCCAGAAGGACACCAAGTGTCAGTTTCATTCCTTTCATGGTTATATTCCTCTCAATAGTTGGGTGATGGATCTGTTAACTGTCGCCGAGCGTCAGTTCGAGTTTTGGCGGCGACAGAAGAAGGCGTACGACCAGGTAAACGCCGACGCCTTGTGGCCACGTCAATGTTGGTAGGGCGAAAACGCCCGCCGGCGCCCAGTTCCAGAGCAGCGCAAATGCGGACCCCGCTGCTATCTGCCAAATCAGGGCGAGGCACAGCGTCAGAATGAACGCGAACATTGCGGCCTCCCTGTCTTCGGCTGGTTTCTGCTCGGGAATTTTCCACCGACCATCAACCAGGACCGGTGGGGATCCGTCCCTATAACGAGGAACCCGGACGGCATCTTTAGATAGACCTGAATGCGCTTGGTCGTGACCGGTCTCATGACACAGACCGAATGGCGGATTCGATATCGAACAACACATCGTGCAAACGATCCCGAAGCGCAATCGCCATCTCGCGTCGTGATTCGCTCGGCAGTCCATCCTGGCCGGCGATCCACTCTCGGATCGCGTCGCCGTTGTTGCTGGCGTCATCGCTACCGATGAAAAGGACAAGATCGTCCTCGGCCATATCAATGCCGAAGGTCTTGCAGAGATAGTGCGACACTATCTGCAAAGATTGCGGAGTGACATTACTCATTGGATTCCTCTTTGTTGTGTGAAAAAGACTGGTCGAGCAGACGCTCAAATGCCGAGCCGTCCTGCCTTGTGAGATTGGGGATGAAGCGCGAGTACCGACGGAAGAGCATTTCGGTCGTCGTGTGGCCCAACTGCCTCGCGACCCATTCCGGGTTTTCACCGGATGCGAGCCATAAAGTGGCCGCGGTATGGCGCGATTGGTACGGGCGACGCTTGCGCAACCCCAAGTGTCGAAGGATTGGATACCAGACACGCTTGGTGACATTTCGATGACAGAGCGGATTACCGGCCGCATTACAGAAAACGTAGTCGAGGTGCCCTGTGATTTCGCGCTGTTCGGTCAGAGCTTCGTAAACCGGCGCGGACATGAGAATGTCCCTGGCAGAGCCATCGGTCTTAGTGGCACCAAGCTCGCCATTCACCAGCGCCTGTCGAATCAGGATCTCGCGCCGATCGAGAACAACGTATCGCCATTGCAGCCCGTCAATCTCGCCCGTGCGCATGCCGGTAAAGAAGCGAACGGTGTAATAGTTACGGAAATCAGCGCGCACGCTCGCGAGTATTGTTTGCACCTCTTCGATAGTGAATGGTTCGACATCCGTGCGACCGACAGGAAGTCCCTTAATGCCCGACATGGGTGACATGAAGTCATATCGCAATGCGGCCTCGTCCAGCATCATGCGCAGTGGCGAGACAACGTGATTTACCCTGTCGGGCGATAGCGTCCGGCCGTTCTTCAGGCGTCGTTTGCGCAACTCAGCCCGAAACTCTAGGATCTCGCCGCGCTTGATCTGATCGAGGTATTGCTCGCCGAATCGTGGAATCAGGTACTTCCGGACGGTGCCGCTCGTCGTGGCGAAGTACGACGGACGCCAGCGGACTTCGTTTTCGTCCAGCCATCGCTCTGCAAAGGTTCCGAATTTCGGCGTGCGACTTAGTGCCTCTGCCCTGCGTTCATCTTGCTTGGCAAACTGAGTGACCTTTCGGCTATTTGGGAAATATGCCTGGTAATTAAAGGTACCCAGCAGAATCTCGGCATCGATCTTGTCCAGCACCTTTCTCATCCGACGCCTGTTTGCCTCGGTATCAGACAGGCTGGTTTGCTCACGGCACCGAATACCGCGGTACCGAAAGTCGAGCTGCAGGCGCCCGGAACGGACGTTGATCGAGCCCACGCGGATTGCTCTAGAGACCGTAGAGCGACGCCTGGCGCATGTCCTTTTCAATCGTCTCCCAGATGAAAAGGATCTTGCGGCCGCCGAACGGGCGGAGGTAGTGAACGCCTTCGAGAAGGACAGAGTCCTTCAGTCGTTCGCGTATGGTGCGAACGTCGTACTTGATGCGCTTAGATAGTTCTTCAGTTGTTAGGTAGGTGTGTGCCACAATATCGACCTCTATTCGATCAAAATGACTATCTTTCGGGTTAAATAACCGTATTTCGGCTATTATTGCCGAAAAATGCCCATTGTCAAGTCATTTTGACCGAATTTCGGTTATTTCCTTGGCGCGACAATGATCAGAATCAATCTGTCACGAATCATGGGAGAGCGGGGGGTCAAGATCGCCGACGTTTGTCGTGACACCGGACTAAAGCGGACTACTGTTGCTCGTCTTTACCACGAAGACGTAGTCAAGCTGGATTTGGAGACCTTGGAGTTGCTCTGCGAGTACTTCGATGTCGATATCTCTGACATGCTCGAGATTGTTCCCTAGCCGGTCGACCGGATCGTGCGTCACCGCAAGTTAGCCCATATCCCAATTCACAGTGCGCCCATCCGATGTAGAAACTGTTGTTTGTTGAAATCGCTGCACCTCGCTGCGTATTCCACTGATTCCGGCCACCTGTTCCAGCTGAAGCCGGCCACTTGTT
>ERZ869936.340-NODE-340-length-47371-cov-5.240384_pt1 | contig 47371 bp, 39 predicted proteins | sample MGYA00520876_ERZ869936 | MGnify/ENA primary metagenome ERZ869936 (study PRJEB32218, sample SAMN09650985) | biofilter metagenome | isolation source: enrty point of leading RO module | place: Saudi Arabia: Thuwal, RO plant located on Red Sea | collected 2016-02-17 ... | reverse complement strand
GTCTCCGCGCCTGCCGAGTGGATTCGCTTCATCGCGCTTGACCGTTCCCGGCGCACGCTCGGGCCCGTCCCTCAATCCGTCCCAGATCTCGCGCTCGGGGTTTTTCTCACGACAGAACAGCAGGCTGCGCGGCGGTTTGCCGGCCACCACGACCAGCACCGCCTCCGGTTCGGGAAATCCCGTGAGGTAGTAGAAATAGCTGTCGAACCGATAGGGGTAATGGGCGTCGCGGTTGCGAATGCGCTCCGGCGCGGTGCTGAGCACGGCGACACCAGCGCGCATCGCCTCGGCAAGACGCGTGCGGCGCCCGACTTGAACTCCGTTCATCTTGGTTCCTGCAACTGTAGCGTCGAAAGATTATAGGGCGTGGCTGGTCCGCCCCGGTTGGGGCGCAGCAGGGCGCCCGGATATTCGCGTGTCGATTTCGCGTCCGAGGGCGCGCGCCGGCGCGCCCCGGGTCGAGCCGCGCCCTCTCCCAGACCCTGCGGCCGGACCGGGGGGTTGCGCAGCTGGCGCGGTTTGGACCTGCGACCGACGGGCGCCATCGGAGGCGCGAGCCGTCAGGCTTTTCCGGTCAGCAGGCAGTCGGCCTCGCGCAGACGCTGCGGAGTGCCGATATCGAACCAGCGGCCACGGTGATGTTCGCCGCTGACGCAGCCCTGTGCGATTGCGGCGCGCAGCAGGGGCGCCAATGCGTGTCGCGCGCCCGGCTTGACCGCGTCGAACAGCGCCTGGCGGTATACCCCCAGCCCGCTGAAAGTAAGCCGCGCCTGGCCCTCGCCGGCAATCCGGCGTCCGGCGAGAAAGAAGTCACCGTCCGGATGGTGAGCCGGATTGTCGACCAGCACCAGATGCGCGAGCGTATCCGGGGCGTGCGCCAGCAGATCGGCCTGTGCCTTCAGCGCCCGGTAATCGTAATCAGTCAGCACGTCCGCATTGACCACCGGAAACGCTTCGGCATCGATCAGGTGCAGTGCGTTGGCGATACCCCCTGCAGTCTCCAGCGCGAGCGTCTCGGGCGAATAGGCCACCTCGAGGTTCCAGCGGCCGCCGTCACCCACCGCCGCCTCGATTTGCCCGCCGAGATGGGCGTGATTGATGACAACACGCCGGAATCCGGCACGGGAGAGGTTGTCAAGGTGCCAGAAGATCAGCGGTTTGCCGCCCACCTTGAGCAGCGGTTTCGGCGTGTGATCGGTGAGCGGCCGCATGCGCTCGCCGCGCCCTGCGGCCAGGATCATGGCGACCGTACCGGCGTCGCGCACGATCAGAAGGTGTAACCGGTCTGCGGGGCGCGCGCCTCGAGTTCGTCCAGCAGCGCGAGCAGCGGCGCGAGAGCGGGGTACCGCTCAGCCACCGCGCGCGCGTAACGGAGGAACCGCGGGGCATCTTCCAGGTAGGCGGGTTTGCCGTCGCGATACCGGATGCGGGCGAAGATGCCCAGCACCTTCAGGTGGCGCTGCAGGCCCATCCATTCGAACTCGCGCCAGAACTCCCCGAAATCCACCCTCACTGGCAGGCCAGCGGCGCGGGCTTTCTCCCAGTACCGGATTGTCCAGTCCAGCACCTGCGCTTCGTCCCAGCTGACGAAGGCATCCCGGAACAGCGATACCACGTCGTAACTGATCGGACCGACGACAGCATCCTGGAAATCAAGCACGCCGGGGTTGGGCGTCGTCACCATCAGGTTGCGCGGCATGAAGTCGCGGTGCACGAACACCGCCGGCTGTGCCAGCGCGCTTGCCACCAGCAGGTCGAAGAGCCGCGAAAGCGCCTGTTGCCGGGGTTGATCCAGCACCAGGCCGCAGTGGCGATGCAGGTACCAATCCGGGAACAGGCCCAGCTCGCGGCGCAACAAAGCATCGTCGTACGGCGGCAGCACGTCGGCACGCGTGGCCGCCTGCCACTGCACCAGGGCGGAAGTTGCATCGTCGAACAGGGCGCGGGCGTTGTCTGCGTTCAATGCCTGCAGATAGGTGCGCGAACCCAGGTCGGAGAGCAGAAGAAATCCACGCTCGAGGTCCTCGGCCTCGATGCTGGGGACGTTCAGGCCCGCCGCCGCCATCAGCCGGGCGACCTTCACGAAAGGACGGCAATCCTCCTGGGGCGGAGGCGCGTCCATCGCGATGAGCGTATGGCCGTCGTCCAGGGCGACTCGGAAATAGCGACGGAAGCTGGCGTCGGCCGACGCGGGGGTGAGCTCGAACGCTCGACCGCCGAGCTGCAGGTCTATCCACCGTCGAAGCGAGGCGGTGCGATCCAACGAGTTTGCGTCGATTGACGTTATGATTCGCCAAGATTCTATCACCTCGATATGCGCACGTAACTCGATGCCGCCGCTTCGCATTGCCCTCTTGCTCCCGTTGCTGGCGCTTGCGCTCGCTCGACCGGTGCAGTGCCAGGAGCTCGGCCTGAAGCTTCAGCGCGAGCTCATACCCTACGGCGACACCGACGAAGACACGCCGCTGTTCATCGAGGCAGACCGGGTTCAGGGCCATCAGGAACGCGAACTCGAGGCCATCGGCAACGCCGAACTGCGCAAGCGCGGCGCCGCCATCTTCGCAGACCATCTCTACTATGCGTTTCCCAGCCAGGAAGTGAGCGCGCGCGGGAACCTGCGGTTCGAATGGCGGGGCAATGTCGTTGAGGGAGACAGTCTCGTCTACAACGTGCGCGAGGAGTCCGGGGTCATTGAACGCCCGCGCTATTACCTCCTGGAGCTCGACGCCCATGGAGAGGCGGAGCGGATGATTGCGCAAAGCCGCGACCGTTACCGTGTCGAGCGCGCGAGCTACACCAACTGCGAGGTCGGCGACGACGACTGGTACCTGAAGGTGGAGCGCCTCGACATGGACCGTTCGCGCGACCTCGGTGTTGCCCGAAACGCGACCGTCGTGTTCAAGGGCCTGCCGCTGCTGTACTCCCCGTATCTCGACTTCTCGCTCTCGGGCAGCCGCAAGAGCGGCCTGCTGCCGCCGTCGATAGGGCAGACGGCGCAAAGCGGCTTCGAGTTCACGTTGCCCTACTACTTCAACATTGCGCCCAATTACGACGCCACCATCGCGCCCCGGGTGTTGTCCCGGCGCGGGGTGTTGATGAACAGCGAATTTCGCTATCTGCAGCCCAGCCTGTCGGGCGAGCTCCGGGGCGAGTACCTGCCGGACGACCGCCTCTATCAGGATTCGCGTTATGGCTACTCGGCCCAGCACCGCCAGGATTTCGGTCATGGATTCTCCGGAGCCCTCAATCTGCAGGGTGTATCCGACGACACCTACTTTACCGACCTCAGCGACAAGATAGCCGCCACCTCGCAGACGAATCTTCCGCGGGAAGGGTTGCTCGGCTACGACGGCGGCTGGTGGAATGCCAACGCCAGGGTGCAGACGTTCCAGACGCTGCAGGATCCGCTGGCGCCCGTGGTGCCGCCCTACGAGCGCGTGCCCCAGCTCACGCTGCTCGGTACCCGGCCGACCAACCTCGGCCTGGACTTTGGCGTGCGCGGCGAACTGGTGGACTTCGAGCATCCGACCCTGGTCACCGGGCGCCGCGATACGCTGTGCCCGAGCCTCAGCCTGCCGCGGAAGACATCGTACTTTTACCTGACGCCGAAAGCCGGCTATCACTACACCCGCTACACGTTCGAAGACACCCGCCCGGGGATCACCCGCGAAGTGCCGGTCTACAGCATCGACAGCGCCGTCACATTCGAGCGCGAAGCGCAGTTCTTCGGCAACAGCTTTACCCAGACGCTGGAGCCGCGGGTCTACTACGTCTATATCCCGTTCCGGGAACAGAACCGGATTCCGAACTTCGACACCGCGGTAGCCGACTTCAACCTTGCGCAGATCTTCACCGAAAACCAGTTCACCGGCGGCGACCGGATCAACGACGACAATCAGCTCACCGCGGCGCTCTCGAGCCGCCTGATCAGACCCGACGACGGCGGCGAACACCTGCGCGTCACGCTGGCGCAGCGCTTCTATTTTTCCGATCAGGAGGTCACCTTGGGCCCGGACTTCACGCCACGGACCTCGAACCGGTCGGATGTGCTGGGGGGCATCAGCGGAACGATCACCTCGGACTGGAGCGCGGAGGCATTCGCGCAGTTCAGCATGGTCGAGGACCAGTGGGAGCGCTCGAGCCTGACCCTGCGCTACAGGCCGGAGGCCGGCAAGGTGATGAATTTCGGCTATCGCTTTACCCGCAACGCGCTGGAGCTTGTCGACTGGTCCGCGCAGTGGCCGCTTTCAACGAAGTGGAGCGGGCTTGCGCGCTGGAACTACTCGACCCGGGACAAACAGCTGATCGAGGGCCTGGCCGGGCTTGAGTACAATGCCGGCTGCTGGGCAGTGAGGATGGTGGCGCACCGGTTCGTCAGCGCAACGAACGAGTACTCGACCTCCTTCTTCCTGCAGCTCGAGCTTACCGGACTTTCGCGCCTGGGGCTGAATCCGCTGGAGACCCTGCGGCAGAATATTCCCGGGTACACCAAGAGCAATGAACCCGTGCGCAGCGACCGCAGCCCCTTTCCGAATTACTGACCTGGAACGCGGTCCGACGGCGGTTGTCAATGCTGTCGCAGGACCGCTCGAACCGCCTTCGAAACACTCATGAAGATGCTTCGCTTCGCTTTGCTATTACTGCCGCTCATTGCCACGCTCGCGCCCGCGCGGGGACTGGGCGCAGAGGCGGCGCTGCTGGACCGCGTGGTCGCGGTGGTCAACAGCGACGTCCTCACCAAGCTCGAACTGGACGATCAGGTGCGTATCGCCACCCAGCAGCTGCGCCGCCAGGGCACGCCCTTGCCGGAGCGCCAGGTGCTTGAACGCCAGTTGCTCGAGCGCATGATCACCTCCCGCATCCTGGTCCAGACCGCCCGCGACACCGGGCTCCGGGTCGACGATTCCCAGCTGCAGCGCGCCATCGAACGCATCGCCGAGGAAAACAAGATGTCTCCGGAGCAGTTTCGCGAGACGCTTGCGAGAGACGGCATCAGCTTTGCCCGTTTCCGCGAGGAGGTGCGCAACGAGATCCTCATCTCCCGATTGAAGGAACGCGAAGTTGACAGCCGGATCGTGATCACCGAGGCGGAAATAGACGCCTACCTCCGCAACCAGGCAACGCAAGGCCGAAAGGACGACGAATTCAGCGTGGCCCACATCCTGATTCTGGTGCCGGAGAGCGCGACACCGGAACAGATCCAGGCCAGACGCGTGGTTGCCGAGCGTGCGCGCAACCAGATCGAGCAGGGCGCGGATTTCCGACAGGTATCGGCCAGTTTCTCCGACGCGCCCAATGCGCTGGATGGAGGGCTGCTCGGCTGGCGCACCGCGGCGCGGCTGCCGGAAATTTTCGTCGACGCGGTGCGTGCGATGCGCGTTGGAGAGGTGAGCCCAATTCTGCGCAGTGCCAATGGCTTTCACATCCTGAAGCTGATGGACAAGCGCGGCAACAATTCGCCGGTAATGGTGCAGCAGACCCGCGCGCGCCATATCCTGATCCGCCTGAACGAGGTGGTATCCGAGACGGAAGCGAAACAGCGGCTGAGTTCTCTGCGCGAGCGGGTGGTGCTTGGAAACGCCGACTTTGGCGAACTCGCGCGGCAGCATTCGGAAGATGCGAGCGCGGCCCGCGGCGGCGACCTCGGCTGGCTGTCCCCTGGCGATACCGTTCCGGAGTTCCAGCGCGCGATGGACGGGCTCAAGCCGGGCGAAACCAGCGAGCCGGTGCGCTCGCCGTTCGGCTGGCACCTGATTCAGGTGCTCGAGCGCCGCGACGAAGACATGTCAAAGGAAAAACAGCGGCTGGAGGCGCGCCAGGCGATCCGGCAGCGCAAGTCGGACGAGGCCTACCAGGAATGGATCAGGCTCCAGCGCGACCGCGCCTACGTCGATTATCGCCTGGAAGAACGTTGATCCGCTGGGAGCGCCGGCACTGACAGCGAACCCGCTCATCACGCCGAGGCCGCGACGCCGCTTCAGCCAGAACTTCCTGACCGACGCGCGGGTGATTGCGGACATCGTCCGGGCGATTGCGCCCCGGGAGGGCGACCGGCTGGTCGAGGTGGGTCCGGGGTACGGTGCGCTGACCGCGGCACTGCTCGAAAAAGCCGGGTCCATCGACGCGGTCGAAATCGACCGCGATGCGGTGGCAGCGCTCAGGCAGCGGTTCGGCGACAGCCTTCGCGTGCACGAAGGCGACGTGCTCAAATTCGATTTTTCCGCGTTGGGGGCACCGCTGCGCGTGGTCGGCAATCTTCCCTATCACATATCCACGCCCGTCCTGTTTCGGATCGATGCGTTGAGCGCAAGCGTCGCCGACTGCCATTTCATGCTCCAGAAGGAGGTGGTCGAGCGAATGGTGGCGATGCCCGGCGACTCGGCTTACGGGCGGCTCAGCGTGATGCTGCAGTACCAATGGCGCATCGAGCGCCTGTTCGATGTGCCGCCCGGGGCGTTCCGGCCGCAGCCGAAAGTGTGGTCGACGGTTCTCAGAATGACGCCGCGCGGCGCGGGAGCGCCTCGCGCCAAGGACGAAGCGACGTTCGGCCGGCTGGTCGCGGCGGCCTTTTCGCAGCGGCGCAAGACCCTGCGCAACGCGCTTCGCGGCCTCGCCAGCGAGCCGGCGCTGTCCGCCTGCGGGATCGATCCCGGGGCGCGCGGCGAGACGCTCTCGGTTGCCGATTACCTGCGGCTCGCCGACTGGTTGACGCTGCACCCCTCGCAGCCGGCGGACCGCGGCGGCTGAGGCGGCGCCGCGCCGGGAGGTCGCTCAGCGCTTGCGCTGGATGAACTCTATTTTGTAGCCGTCGGGATCTTCGACGAATGCGATCACCGTGGTGCCATGCTTCATTGGCCCCGCTTCACGCGTGACCTTGCCGCCCCGCTTCTTGACCTCCTCGCAGGCGCGGTAAGCGTCGTCGACTTCGATAGCGACATGCCCGTAGCCGGTGCCCAGATCGTATTTCTGCGTATCCCAGTTGTGGGTCAGCTCGAGGACCGCGTCGCTCGACTCATCACCGTAGCCAACGAAAGCCAGCGTGAATCGCCCGTCCGGATAGTCCTTCTGCCGCAGCACTTTCATGCCGAGTACCTGGGTGTAGAAGTCGATCGAGCGCGAAAGATCGCCTACCCGGAGCATGGTGTGGAGGATTCTCATCGCCGGAAGCCTTTCCTAGATTTCGATCAGTTCGAAGTCTTCCTTGCGCGCGCCGCATTCCGGACATACCCAGTTAGGCGGCACCGCTTCCCAGCGTGTGCCGGCGGGAATGCCCTCCTCCGGCAGTCCGGCCGCCTCATCGTAGATGAATCCGCAGATCAGGCACATGTAGGTCTTGTAGTCTCGGGCGTCGTCAGCACTCATGGTCGCAAGGGATTTCAGATAGAATTCGATTCTAAATCAAACGCGCGCCATTCCTCTCTCCGTGCCAGATTCCCCGCCCGCCGTGCTCGTGTTTGCGGCGACCGACCCAAGCGGTGGAGGCGGAATGCAGGCGGACATCCTGACCCTGTCGAGCATGGGGTGTCATCCGCTGTCCGTAGCCACTACCATCACCATTCAGGACTCGATGGGCGTCGAAGCCGCCATGGCCATCGACGCCGAGTGGGTCGCCGACCAGGCGCGCTGCCTGCTCGAAGATGTGGCGGTGACGGTCTTCAAGGTCGGTGCCGTGGGGAGCATTGAATCGATTGCGGCGATTGCAGAAGTGGTTTCCGATTACCCGGACGTTCCGCTGGTGCTGGATCCTGCGCTGTCGGTGGGGCGGGGGAGCGAGCCCGTGTCGGATGAGATCGTCTCGGCGATGCGCGAGCTGCTGATTCCGCAGACCACGATTCTCACCCCGAACAGCCACGAGATCCGCCGCCTGGTGCAGGAGGAGGGCGACGAAGCGGATGACGGTACGCCCGAGGAGTGCGCCCGACAGCTGCTGGCGCTGGGCGCGGAGTTCGTGTTGGTGACCGGTACGCACGAGGGGACCAACCAGATCCTCAACACACTGTATTCCGAGCAAGGTGTGGTCAGAACCGACAGCTGGCAGCGCTTGCCCGGGTCGTTTCATGGATCGGGCGCCACGCTGGCGGCCGCGATCGCGGCGACCCTTGCGAATGGCCTGGAGGTGTCGGAGGCAGTGCGAGACGCACAGGAATACACCTGGCAGTCGCTGAAGTTCGCCTATCGGACCGGGATGGGTCAGCTGATTCCGGACCGGCTTTTCTGGGCGCGCGAGGACGAGTCGCGGCAGGATGATTCGCGCGATTAGGGGCTTGTACGCGATTACGCTCGAGACGGCCGATACCGGATTGCTGAAGGAGCAGGTGGCGGCTGCATTGCGAGGCGGCGCCCGCGCGGTTCAGTACCGGAACAAGAGCGCTTCACGTGGATTGCGTCTGACGCAGGCCCGCGCGATCGCCGAACTTGCCGCGGCAGCGGACGCGACCGTGATCATCAACGATTACCCGGATCTGGCAGTCGCCAGCGGGGCCGGCGGTGTGCACCTGGGGCGGGAAGACGCCGATATTGAGGCGGCCCGTCGGCGACTCGGCCCGGACGCGCTCATCGGGGTATCCTGTTACAACGAGCTCGAGCGCGCTGTGGCCGCTCGTGATGTCGGCGCCGATTACGTGGCGTTTGGCAGCTTCTATCCGTCGCCCACCAAGCCGCATGCGGTCGCGGCGCCCGTCGAGCTGCTGCAGCGGGCGAGATCCCGCGGACTCGGCGTGCCGATCGTTGCGATTGGCGGCATCGATGCCGCGAACGCCGCTGCGTTGATCAGTGCCGGCGCGGATGCGGTCGCAGTGGCGAGCGGGCTTTTTCTTGCGAATGACATCGAAGCGGCGGCACGCGCGCTTGCCGGACTGTTTGCCGAGGACTGATCGGGACTTAATGCTACCTGTGAAGAAATGACCAGCCAGAACCAGACACTGTTCGATCGTTCTCAATTGCTGATACCGGGCGGCGTGAACTCGCCGGTGCGCGCGTTCCGCTCGGTGGGTGGTACGCCGGTGTTCTTTGCGCGCGGGCAGGGCGCCCGCGTGTGGGACGTCGACGGCAAGGAATACATCGACTATGTCGGTTCCTGGGGGCCGCTGGTGCTGGGCCATGCCCATCCGGAGGTGGTCCGGGCGGTTGCCGAGGCCGCGGGCAGCGGGCTGAGTTTCGGTGCGCCGACGGCGGCCGAGCTCGAGATGGCGGAACTGTTGACGCGGGCGCTGCCGTCTATCGAGCTGGTGCGGTTGGTCAGTTCCGGCACCGAGGCGACGATGAGCGCGATACGGCTCGCGCGCGGATTTACCGGGCGTGCGAAGATCATCAAGTTCGAGGGCTGTTATCACGGGCATGCGGACGCGCTGCTGGTGAAAGCAGGTTCCGGCGCGCTGACCCTTGGGCAGCCCAGCTCGGCCGGCGTCCCGGCGGAAACCACTGCCCACACCCTCGTGCTCGATTACAACGATGAGCAACAGCTCGACGATGCATTCCGGCGGCACGGCGATGCGATCGCGGGGGTCAGCGGCGAGTCGGTGGCGGGGAACATGAATCTGGTACGACCGCGCGCCACGTTTCTGCAGCGAACACGTGAACTGTGCGACCGACACGGCACAGTTCTGATCTTCGACGAAGTCATGACCGGGTTTCGCGTCGGCCCGCAGGGTGCTCAGGGGCTCTTCGGCGTCAGGCCTGACCTGACGACACTGGGCAAGGTCATCGGCGGCGGGATGCCGGTCGGGGCGTTCGGCGGGCGTCGGGACATCATGGAGAAGATTGCGCCGCTCGGTCCCGTTTATCAGGCCGGCACCCTGTCGGGCAATCCGGTCGCGGTTGCCGCCGGACTGGCCACCCTGAAACAGGTTCTGCGCCCGGGTTTCTATGATCGCCTGTCTTCGGTCACGGCGCGGCTGGTCGAGGGACTGGTGCGCGAGGCGCAGAGCGCGCACGTGTCATTCAGCGCGCAGTCCGTCGGCGGAATGTTCGGCATCTACTTCCGGCGCGCAGTGCCGGAAAGCTATGCGCAGGTGATGGAATGCGATCGCGACACATTCAACCGGTTCTTCCACGCGATGCTGTCGGAGGGTGTCTATCTGGCCCCGTCCGCGTTCGAGGCGGGGTTCGTGTCTGCAGCGCATGATGCGCCCGAGATCGAGCGAACCCTCGCGGCTTCCCGCGCCGCGTTTGCCGCGCAGGCTGCCGGTTAACGCAGTCCGGAGATGTACTCGGCCAGCGCCTCGATGTCCTTGTCGCCGAGCCGGGCAGCCACCATGCGCATCATTTGATTGGGGTCGTTGGCGCGCTCTCCCGTGCGGAACGCTCGCAACTGTGTGGCCACGTACTCGGCGTGCTGGCCGGCAAGCCTGGGAAACTGAATCGGGACCCCGGCGCCATTGGGCGAATGACATCCGGAACAGGCCGCAACACCCGCGTCGACGATGCCGCCCCGGAAGATCTGGCGGCCTCGCTCGACCAAATCCTTGTCGCTGGCCCCCGGGATGACCGGCTTCTGCTGCGCGTAATATGCGGCAAGGTTACGCATGTCGGCATCGGACAAGGGTGCGACCATTGCCATCATCGCCGCGTTCTGGCGCTCACCGGACTTGAAATTCTTGAGCTGTTTATACAAGTACTCCGCATGCTGACCAGCCAAGACCGGGTTCACTGGGAGGCTGCTGTTGCCGTCGCTCCCATGGCAGGCCGCGCACACCTGGGCAGCGGTTTTGCCGCCTTGCACCGCATCGCCGAAATCGGCGGCGACAGCGACAAACGGACACAGCAGTGCGACTCCTGCGATAAGGCGAAACATCAGCAAACTCCTGGTTAACGGACGAAAATGCCGAGCGAGCGGACAGACGGAGCGCGTATTCTAGCGCCAAGCGCGCCCACCATCCTGCGCAGCGCGCGGTTTGCACTTTCCGCGAGCGCATTGAGCGGGCTGCCGAGCGACAGCCTTGCGGAGGTCGTGTTTGCCGGGCGGTCCAATTCCGGTAAGTCGAGCGCGATCAATGCGCTGACTGGTCGCAGGCAGCTGGCCCGCGTGAGCAAGACGCCCGGACGCACGCAGCTGATCAACTTCTTTGCACTGGCGGAGCGCGCATCGACCTATCTGGTGGACCTGCCGGGTTACGGCTATGCCCGAGTGCCGGATGCTACACGCAAGAACTGGCAGCACCTGCTGACCGGATATCTGCAGACCCGGCCGCAAATCTGCGGACTGGTTGTGATCATGGATATACGTCACCCCCTTACCGTGCTGGATGCGCAGCTGCTCGACTGGTTTGCGCCGCGCCGCAAGCCGATGCTGGTGCTGCTGAGCAAGGCGGACAAGCTGTCGAAGTCAGGGGCGCTGGAGCAGATACGGTCGGCGCGCAAGGCCCTGAACGAGCGCTACGATCGGCTCTCGATCGAACTGTTCTCTAGCGTGACTGGGCAAGGCGTCGATCGTGCCGAAGCCATCGTTTGCGACTGGCTGGCAAATTTCGGCCAGGGCGCCGGTAGAATAAAAATGCCCCCGGCTCAAGGGGATTAGAACCGGGGGCACAAGAGCCTCAAAAGCATCAAGGCACCCGCTCAGGGAGGAGAAGCGGGAGACATCACTGTCTGCAGTTAAGATCGGGCGGCTCGCTGGAAAGTTCCGGCGGGTCGGTGGTGCTCCCGGTCCTCCAACTTCAATCGTCCTGTCAGGGTCTCGAATGCACGCTCTGGGTCGCTATCCGCAACGCCGCATGCGCCGGAACCGGCGCGACGAGTTCTCTCGCCGCTTGGTATGTGAGCACACGCTTACAACTAATGACTTGATTTATCCGGCTTTCGTTATCGAGGGGCGAAACCGAAGTGAAGCGGTCGCATCGATGCCCGGGGTCGAGCGCGTCACCACGGACAGGCTGTTGGGTATGGCCGAGCGCTGCTGCGAACTGGGCGTGCCGGCGCTCGCACTGTTTCCAGTGATCGACCCCGGTCGCAAGACGCCCCAGGCCGAGGAGGCGTTCAACGCGGATGGCCTGGTACCGCGGGTGGTGCGTGCGGTCAAAGAGCGCTTTCCTGCACTTGGGCTGATCGCCGACGTCGCGCTTGATCCGTACACCAGCCATGGCCAGGACGGCCTTGTCGACGAAAGCGGCTACGTACTGAATGACGAGACGATCGAGGTACTGTGCAAGCAGGCGTTGTGTCAGGCGGAAGCGGGCATCGACATTGTCGCGCCTTCGGACATGATGGACGGAAGGATCGGCGCAGTCCGTGCCGCGCTTGACGCGCATGGGCACCAGCGCGTGCGGATACTGGCCTACGCGGCGAAGTATGCGTCCGGCTTCTACGGGCCTTTTCGCGACGCGGTGGGCTCGGCCGGCAATCTCGGAAAAGGCGACAAGAAGACCTACCAGCTGGATCCGGCGAACAGCGACGAAGCGCTGTGGGAGGTGGGCCTCGACCTTGAGGAGGGCGCCGACATGGTGATGGTCAAACCAGGTATGCCCTACCTGGATATCGTGCGCCGGGTCAAAGACGCGTTCGGCGCCCCCACGATGGTCTACCAGGTCAGCGGCGAGTACGCGATGCTCAAGGGCGCGTGTCGCAACGGCTGGCTCGACGAGGCGCAGGTGATGCTTGAATCGCTGCTGTGCTTCAAGCGTGCCGGCGCCGACGCGATCCTGACCTATTTCGCCCTGGATGCCGCGCAGGCGTTGGCCGGGGCGCAAGCAAACCGCTAGGAGTCGCCGCGCAGGAGCAGGGTCTCTACCTCGGCCTGGCTGCCACGGTCAAACGGCCGGCCGTCGGCGGTGTTTCGCAGGTTCGTGCGCATGTCGGTGCGCGAGAACACCGTTATCTCGAAATCCGCTTCCGCGGTGCTGATCAGGTAGCTTGATACGCTGCGCAAGTCGTCCCCGACCCAGACCCGGCGGTCCCGGCTGCGATAGCCGATCTGCCGGTTCAGCAGGAAGAGCTCGACTTCCTTGGCGGCGTCGGTAAACAGGTGGAGTTCGATCTCGGTGTACTTCGAGGCGCTTCCGCGCAGGACCGCGCCGGACAGGAAGGGATTGAACGGCTGCAGGATCTTCATCATCTCCAATGCCTTTTCGCGCAGATGGCGAAGTCGCGCCGCCTGCTCGTCCGGCATGTAGAGTTGCTGATAGGCGCGCAACGCCTGCTCGACCTCCTCGTTGGTCGGCAGGCTGCGGGTGTCGGGCGCACCCGCCTGTCTGGCCGCCTTTCGCTTCGCTAGGGCAAACTCATCGATGCCGTCCACCGCCATCAGCCGTGCAGCAAGATTGGCGATGTGGCCGCGCATGTGGCGGCTGTTCCCGTTATCTCGTGCCACTTGCGTCAGTAAATCTGGTCGTTGATCTCTTCTGCAGGCCTTCCGGGTTCCGCCCCGAACAGAAACTCCGTCTGCTGCTCCGGTGGCACGTTCTCGTGGAAGAAATACTCGATCATCTGGTTCTGAGCGCGCGGATCTCGCAGTCCCGTCTTGGGATCGATGGCCACTGCCACAACCCCTTCGGGCGCCACCGGCAACTCTTCCGGTTGTCCTTTCAGGACCGTCGCCATGTAGGTCATCCAGATCGGGAGCGAGGCGACCGAGCCGGTTTCCCGATCGCCGAGCGACTTCGGCGTGCCGAATCCCATCCACACGACGGCGACCAGATGGCGCTGGAAGCCGGCAAACCAGGCATCCATCTGATCATTGGTTGTGCCGGTCTTGCCCGCGAGATCCACCCGTCCCAGCGCCATCGCGCGCGCCCCGGTGCCGCCGCGGATGACGTCCTGCATCATGTTGAACATGACGAATGCGTTGCGCGGGTCAATCACCCTTTGTGCGTCCTCGCCCGCCCGAATCGGGGTGGCTTTGCCGAGCACGTTGCCTTGCGCGTCTTCGATCCGGTCGATGAAGTAGGGGATGACGCGGTAGCCGCCGTTGGCAAACGCCGCATACCCCATCGCGAGCTCAAGCGGCGTGACCGAACCGGCACCCAGTGCCATCGTCAGATAGGGCGGATGCTGTCGCGGGTCGAATCCGAAGCGGGCGATATAGTCCTGCGCAAACTGCGGGGTAATGGCCTGAAGAATGCGAATGGAGACCAGATTCTTGGACTTCGTCAGCGCAGTCCGCATCCGTATCGGGCCTTCGAACTCGCCGTCGTAGTTCTTCGGCTCCCACGGTACGGAGCCGGTTTCGCTGGCGTCGATCGTGATCGGCGCGTCGTTGATGATCGTCGCCGGCGTGAATCCGCGCTCAAGCGCCGCCGAATAAATGAATGGCTTGAAGCTGGAGCCCGGCTGGCGGCGCGCCTGCGTCACGTGGTTGAACTTGTTCCGCGAGAAATCGAAACCGCCCACCATGGCACGAATCGCTCCGGTATCCGCGTCCATCGACACGAAAGCGCCCTCGACGATCGGTATCTGAACGATCTGCCATCCGATCTTCGGGTCCTTTTGCACTCGGATCAGGGCGCCGCGCTTGATGCGCGTCTTTGCCGGCGCGCGGGATCCGATCATTCGGGAAGCGAACTTGAGCCCTTCTCCGACCACGGTCACCGTCTCGCCGCCCTTGCGGTAAGCCGTTACCGACTTCGACGACTCCTCCAGCACAATCGCCGGGAAGATGTCGTCGCTTTCGGATTCCTCCTGCAACGCATCCTCGAGCTGCTCCTCGGTCACGTCCTTGGGCAGATCGAAATATCCTTCCGCCCCCCGGTATCCTTGCCTGCGCTCGTATTCGAGCATGCCCTGGCGCAGCGCCGCATAGGCGGCATTCTGATGGCGCGTGGACAGGGTCGTGCGCACCTTGAACCCGCGGCTGTACGCTTCTTCCTTGTAGGCGTCGTAGATTGCCTGCCGGACAGTTTCGGCGAAGTGGTCGGCTTTGGCCGCGTACTGGGTGGCCTGACCGGTAATGACGATCGGCTGCTCTTCAGCCTGTTTGAAGGCCTCTGCATCGATGTAGCCCAGTTCGAGCATGCGCCGCAACACGTAGCCCTGACGCTGTTTTGCGCGGTTCATATTGGCGACCGGGTTGTAGCGCGACGGGGCTTTCGGCAGGCCTGCCAGCATCGCGATTTCGCCAAGAGACAACTCACCCAGCGGCTTACCAAAATAAGCTTGGGCCGCGGCGCCGAATCCGTAGGCGCGCTGTCCGAGGTAGATCTGGTTGATGTAGATCTCGAGGATCTGGTCTTTGGACAGATTCTTTTCTATCTTGAAGGCCAGCAGTGCTTCGTTGAACTTCCGTGTGAGGGTCTTTTCACTGGTTAGGAAAAAGTTGCGTGCGACCTGCTGGGTGATCGTGCTGGCACCCTGCCGCAGGCTCGCCGAGGCGAAATTGGCGAGTGCTGCCCGCGCCACCCCCACGTAATCCACGCCCTTGTGCTCGTAAAAGCGCTCGTCTTCAGCAGCAATGATCGCCTCCTTGAGCTGGCTCGGCGTATTCTCGATCTTTACGAATGAGCGGCGCTCTTCGCCGAATTCACCGATCAGATCGCCTTCGACGCTGTAGATCTGCAGCGGGATCTTGGGCTGATAGGACGCGAGGGCCTGAACGGACGGCAACCGCGGATAGGCCACGGCAGCCGCGTAACCGAGCAGCAGCAGGCCGGCCAATGCCAAGGCGGCCCCGGCGATCAAGGGGTAAAACCACCAGCGGGAAGTCATCAGCGGAAAGGTGCGCCCGTGGGACTGATTTCTATAGCGGACGCATTATATAAGGGGTCGACTTCTCGAGGGGCTTGCCGGCAGAAAATTTGCTTTACTTGCAATAACCTTGTTGCTAGCATTTAATGTAGTTTGTTCATATTGCGCCTAACCGGCCTATGCTCAAAGGAAAATTTGAGTTCAACGCGGACTTCCTCACGGGCCTGATGAAACCGAAGTCCCCGCCGCTTATCGGCGTGGACATCAGTTCCTCGTCGGTGAAGATGGTCGAGTTGTCCCAAGGCGGCAGGGGCGCCTATCGGCTCGAGCGGTACACGATCGAGCCGCTCGTTAAGGACGCCGTGGTCGACGGCAACATCGAGAACCTCGAGCAGGTTGGCGATGCGGTCCGGCGCGGCTGGAAGCGCATGGGTACCCGAATCAAGAACCTTGCGCTGGCGCTGCCCTCCGCGGCGGTCATCACCAAGAAGATCGTTGTCCCGGCCGGGCAAACGGATGACGAACTCGAGGCCCAAGTCGAGGCCGAGGCCAATCAGTACATCCCGTTCGCGCTGGAGGAAGTGAACCTCGATTTCCAGACGCTGGGACCTGCGCCGAACAGCGTCGAGGAAGTCGAGGTACTCATTGCCGCCTCGCGCAAGGAGAAGGTCGAGGATCGGGTGGCCGTGGCCGAGTCGGTGGGACTGAAGGCCACCGTAATGGATATCGACTCGTTTGCCGCCCAGAACGCGGTCGAGTTGATCTCGGCGCAGCTACCGGAGCGTGGCCAGGATCAGACGATCGCCCTGGTTGACATTGGTGCGTCGATGATGAACATCAACGTGCTGCGCAATAACCAGTCGGTGTACATGCGCGAGCAGCCATTCGGAGGCAATCAGCTTACGCAGGAGATCATGCGCCACTATAGCCTCTCCGCCGAGGAAGCCGAGGCTGCCAAGCGCAACGGCGGTCTGCCCGATTCGTACGAGGGCGAGGTCCTTGCGCCATATATGGATACGCTGGGGCTGGAAATCGTGCGTGCGCTGCAATTTTTCTTCACATCGACCCAGTTCAACCAAGTCAATTACCTGCTGCTGTCCGGGGGTACTGCCAGCATCCCCGGCCTGGAGGAGGTGGTCGCGGAGCGCACCCAGGTGGATACGCGGGTGGCCAATCCCTTCTCGGCGATGGATCTTGGACCGAAGATCAGAAAGGATCAGCTCGCCGCGGACGCACCGGCACTGCTGGTCGCCTGCGGCCTCGCATTGCGGAGGTTCGATGAATGATCCCAATTAACCTACTACCCCATCGTCAGGCGCGCCGCACGGCGCTGCAGCAGCAGTTCGCAGTTCTCGCGGGGCTTACCGCGCTGATCGCCGGCCTGGTCTGGTTCGTGGGGCACAGTTTTTTTGACCAGCGAATCGACAACCAGAACAACCGAAATCGCTTCCTGGAGACTAGGATCGCCGAGCTCGACAAGCAGATTGACGAAATCAAGCGGTTGAAAGAGCAGACGCAGGCGCTGCTTGCGCGCAAGCGCGTAGTCGAGACCCTGCAGACCAATCGCACCGAGAGCGTCCGCCTGCTTGATCAGCTTGTTCGACAGCTGCCGGAGGGTGTGTACCTCAAGACGGTCAAGCAGACCGGGGAACGGGTCAGCGTGATCGGCTACGCCACTTCCAATGCGCGCGTGTCGACGCTCATGAGGAATTTCGAGGCGTCGCCATGGCTTGAAGCACCGCAGCTTATCGAGATCAAGGCGGCGAAAGTGGGCGATAGCACGCTCAACGAGTTCAACATGAACGTCAACATTACGCGGCCCAAGGAAGAGGCGCCGCCCACCCCGCAGCGCGCGGCGGCGCCAAGGACGTAGGCCCATGACGCTCGACGACATTCGTAATCTAAATCCGAAGGAAATCGGCACCTGGCCGATCGGTGCGAAGCTGGTTGCGCTGCTGCTGCTGCTGGTCGGCCTGATTGGCGCGGGTTACTGGTTTGACTGGCGCAATCAGATTCAGCAACTCGATGCTGCGAGACAGAAGGAACAGCAGTTGCGCACCACCTTCCTCGACAAGCAGAAACAGGCGGTGAACCTCGACGCCTACCGCCAGCAGCTTGCGACAATCGAGCAGGAATTCGGTGAAATGCTCAAGCAGCTCCCGAACAAGTCCGAGATGGAAGCGCTGCTTACAGACATCAATCAGGCGGGACTTGGGCGAGGGCTTCAGTTCCTGTTGTTCAAGCCGGCACTTCAGGAGAAAACGTCGGAGTTCTATGCGGAGCTCCCGATCACCATCAAGTTGACCGGCAATTACCACGACATGGGGGCTTTCGCCAGTGACGTGTCCCAGTTGCCGAGGATCGTCACTCTCAACGACATTTCGCTGACCGCGAACAAGGAAGGCGAGCTGACGATGGACGCAACGGCGAGGACGTACCGCTATCTGGACGATGCGGAGATCGCGGCGCAACGCAAAGCGGCGAGGACCACCCAGCAACAGAGAGGACGCAAGCGGTGAACCGCACAGCGCTTGCCATCTGTTCTGCTGCGCTGCTCGTTTCCGGGTGCAGCTCCGGGGAGTTTGAGGACCTTAACCGGTTTGTCGAAGAATCGAAGCAGGGACTTCGCGGAAGGGTCGAGCCCCTGCCCGAACTCAAGCAGTTCGAGCCGTTTGCCTACAACGCTTTCGATCTGGCAGACCCGTTCAAGCCACGCCAGCTCGGCGATGCCAAATTGGTGGCGGCCGGGCCGGCCCCCGACATCAATCGCCGGAAGGAAGCGCTTGAGGCTTTCCCGCTTGAAAGCCTCAAAATGGTCGGCACTCTGGAGCAGAGGCGGGTCAGACACGCGCTCATCAAGACCCCAGACGGCAACTTGTATCGAATCCGGGTGGGTAACTACATGGGCCAGAATTTCGGAATTGTGACCGCAATCAGCGAAGAAGCCGTCAGCCTGAGGGAGGTCATCCAGGACCCGGCCAGCGGGGGTTGGAGCGAAAGAACAGCCAGCCTGCAGCTGCTGGAACAATAGGGAGCAACATCATGGCGCGCGCATTCTTGGTGATCAATCGTGTTCTGGTCTGCCTGGCTCTGCTGTCACAGGCGGCGTGGGCGCAGAATGGCGAACTTGGCAACAGCATCGATTCCCTGAACGTGGCCACGGAGCAGGGCAAGCTCGTCGTCAGGCTGCAGCTGAAGAATCCTCCTTCGGTGCCACCGGTGAGTTTCTCCCTGGCCAATCCGCCGCGCGTCGCGCTGGATTTCCCCGGTACCGGAAACAGCCTCGGACGCAGCACGCAGGAGGTAAACCAGGGCGATCTGCGCACCATCCGCATCGGGCAATCCGGCTCGCGGACCCGCGTCGTCTTCAACCTCGCCAAAATGGTGGGCTTCGATACCCGGGTGGAGGGCAACACCGTCCTTCTCACCTTGCAGGCGGCGGCCGGCACAGCGGCCGAGGAGCCCGTTCATTTTGCCGAGGCACAGAAAGGCCCGGCGGCGCACAGCGTTCGTGATGTGGATTTCCGGCGCGGCCGTAATGGCGAGGCCCAGGTCATCATTGAGCTGGCGGACAGTTCCACCGGAATAGATCTGCGCAAACAGGGCAAGAACATCGTCGTGGATTTCCTGGAAACCGCAGTGCCGCCTGCGCTGGAACGCCGTTACGACGTCACGGACTTTGGCACGCCGGTCGACTTCTTCGACCTGCAGGCTTTCACTGGCAACGCCCGCCTGACCATCATGCCGAAGGGTCGGTGGGAACAGTCGGCGTACCAAGCCGACAATCGCTTCATCGTGGAAATCAAGCCCGTTGTCGAGCAGGCGGCTCAGGCTGCCGGCGGCAAGGGCCAATACAGCGGCGAAAAGCTGTCGCTCAACTTCCAGAACATCGAAGTGCGCTCGGTGCTGCAGGTGCTCGCGGACTTTACCGGACTGAACATCATCACCAGCGACACCGTGAGCGGCAACCTGACCCTGCGCCTGAAGGACGTTCCCTGGGACCAGGCACTGGACATCATTCTCCAGGCCAAGGGTCTGGACATGCGCAAGACCGGCAACGTCATCTGGATCGCCCCGCGCGATGAACTCGCAACCAAGGAAAAACTCGCGCTGGAGGCCCAGCAGCAGATCGCGGACCTCGAGCCGATGCAGACCGAGAGTTTCCAGCTGAATTACCAGCGCGCCGAAGACGTGCAGAAAATCATCAGTGCCAGCGGTGACCAGCGGATCCTGTCCAAGCGCGGCAGTGCTATCGTCGACGCGCGCACCAATCATCTTTTCGTTCAGGACATCGCGGATAAGCTGGTGGATGTGCGGGCGCTGCTCAAGAAGATCGACATTCCGGTCAGGCAAGTGTTGATCGAGGCGAGAATTGTCGAGGCTACCGATACCTTTAGCCGAAATCTGGGCGTTCGCTTTGGCTATCACGACGGCACGGGGCGTGGCGCGCAAATCCCCGGTGGCACCCATCGCGGGGTGATTGGCGGCGGACTGATAGACACCGGCTTCCACACCGGCCAATCTTCGGCGAACCCTTCTTTCATCAATGATTCGCTCTCGTTCGACGGACGGGTGCCGGGAATTGGCGGCGTCAACCCCGGACAGTTCTCGCTCATCCTCATGAACGACGCGATGACGAAGTTCCTCAACCTCGAGATATCTGCACTGCAGGCCGACGGCAAGGGCAAGATTGTGTCGAGCCCCCGGGTAATCACCGCGGATAACGTCGAGGCCACGATCGAGCAGGGAACGGAAATTCCGTATCAGCAGGCGACCAGCAGCGGCGCCACCAGCGTGTCCTTCAGGAAGGCAACCCTCAGCCTCAAGGTTAAGCCGCAGATTACGCCTGACGACAACATCATCATGAAGCTGGATGTGCACAAGGACAGCGTCGGCCAGACGACCACGGCGGGACCGTCGATCGACACCAAGCAAGTCGTCACTGAGGTGCTGGTCGAAAACGGCGGGACCGTGGGTCTGGGTGGCATTTACGAGCAGGAAGAGCAGGACACCACCACCAAGGTCCCGGTGCTCGGCGATTTGCCGGTTCTGGGGCGGCTGTTCCGGCAGAATCTGAAGCGTAACGACAAGCGTGAACTGCTGATTTTTGTGACTCCGCGAATCGTGACCGAGAAGCTGACGGTGCGCTGACCACTCTCCCATCGGTCTGCGCTCAGCGGCCCGCGCCTCGTACCAAGAGGCGCGGGCCGTTTTGGTTAGAATCAGGCAAATGAGCAATGCCCCAGGAATCTCCGTGGCGTCCGCAATACCGGGTAGTGTCTTTCTGGTGGGAATGATGGGAGCCGGCAAGACTTCGGTAGGTCGTGTGCTGGCAAAGCGCCTCGGCAAGACTTTCTACGACTCCGATCACGAGATCGAAGAGCGCACAGGCGTGCGCATAGCGGTGATCTTCGAGATCGAAGGGGAGCCCGGTTTCCGGGCGCGCGAGACGGCGATGATCGACGAGTTGAGCGCAAAGCCCGACATCGTTCTGGCAACCGGTGGCGGCGCAGTGCTGGATCCGCTCAACCGCGACCGGTTACGCGCGCGAGGAACAGTCGTTTACCTGCGCGCGAGTGTCCGGGAGTTGCTGCACAGGACGCGCCATGACCGGAATCGGCCCTTGCTCCAGACCGCCAATCCCCGGGCCCGACTCACCCAACTTTTCGAGCAGCGGGACCCGCTCTACCGGGAAATTGCGCACATCGTCATCGATACCGGCACCCAGAGCCTGTCCAGTCTCGTTGGCAGGCTTGAAGCGGTACTGGTCAGGCAGTCTGTCGGCCAACCGAATCCAAGCACTCACTGAAAACATGAAGCGAATCGATGTCGAACTGGGCCCGCGCAGCTATCCGATTCTGATCGGGGAGAATCTTCTGGGTCGCGCTGACCTGCTCAAGGATTATCTGCACCGCCCGCGCGCGGCTGTGGTTACGAATGTCAGCGTCGCGCCCCTCTACCTTGAAAAGGTCACCACGGCGCTGAGAGAGCTTGGCGCCGCAGCGCTGGAAATCGTGCTGCCCGATGGCGAGGTGCACAAGAACTGGGAGACGCTGACCCGAATCTACGATGCCCTGCTTGCGCATCGCTGTGAACGCGATACGACGGTTATCGCCCTGGGCGGCGGGGTAATCGGAGACCTGGCAGGCTTTGCGGCGGCCACTTATCAGCGGGGCGTGCCGTTTATTCAGATGCCTACCACTCTGCTTGCTCAGGTGGACTCCGCGGTAGGTGGCAAGACCGCGATCAATCATCCGCTCGGCAAGAACATGATCGGGGCGTTCTATCAACCAAGACTGGTAATGAGCGACATATCCGCGTTGGCGACGCTGCCTGATCGCGAACTGAGCGCGGGACTCGCCGAAGTAGTTAAGTACGGGCTGATCATGGACAAGCCGTTCTTCGAATGGCTGGAATCCAACATGGACTCGCTGCGCAAGCGCGATCCTGCCGCACTTATCTACGCCGTGCAGCGCTCATGTGAGAACAAGGCGACTATCGTTGGCGCCGACGAGCGCGAGACCGCCGATCGTGCCCTGCTCAATCTAGGCCATACCTTCGGCCATGCGATCGAGACCGGGCTCGGCTATGGGGCCTGGCTGCATGGCGAGGCGGTCGCGGCGGGCATGGTTCTGGCCGCAAAACTGTCGCATCGGACGGGAAGCCTGCCGATCAGCGATGTCGAAAGAATCGAGCAATTGCTCAAGCGGGCCGGACTCCCGGTTCAGGCCCCTGCCCTCGGCGTGCGCCGCTACCTCGAGCTGATGGCACACGACAAGAAGGTACAGGCGGGACGCCTTCGGCTGATACTGCTCGAATCGATCGGCCGGGCCTTTGTCACGTCCGACGCGGACCCGGACGCACTTCGCGCCGTGCTCGACATCACGCCAGAGCATGTCTGACCTGGCGCCGTACGCGGCAGATCCAGGCAGGTCGCGCGGGCGCAAGATTCCGGAGCCCGCGTCTCAGGGCCGTAGCGAATACCAGCGCGACCGGGACCGCATCATTCACTCCACGGCATTTCGCCGGCTCGAGTACAAGACCCAGGTCTTCGTGAATCACGAGGGAGACCTCTTCCGAACGCGGCTGACCCACAGCATCGAGGTCGCCCAGATCGGGCGATCCATTGCGCGCAATCTGGGCCTGAACGAAGATCTGGTGGAGGCGATTGCGCTGGCCCACGATTTGGGCCACACGCCGTTTGGCCATGCCGGCCAGGATGCTCTCAACGAGTGCATGAAAGACAGTGGCGGCTTTGAGCATAACCTGCAGTCGCTGCGGGTGGTCGACTTGCTTGAACAGCGTTACGGAGCGTTCGATGGCCTCAACCTCTGCTTCGAGACGCGCGAGGGCATTCTCAAGCACTGTTCCCTAAAGAACGCCGCGAATCTCGGAGAGGTAGGCGAGCGGTTCATCAACAAGACTCAGCCTTCGCTGGAGGCGCAGATCGCCAATCTCGCCGACGAAATCGCATACAACAATCACGACGTGGATGACGGCTTGCGATCCGGTCTGCTCACGTTGGAGCAGCTCTCGGAAGTCGGCATTTTTGCCCGCCACCTTGCTGAGGTGCGGTCGCAGTATCCCCTGCTTACCGACCGCCGACTGATCCATGAGACAGTGCGTCGCATGATCAACACCTTAGTCACAGACCTGACGGGACAGACCATGGACAAGATCCGGGCGCACCATCCGGGTTCGATCGAGGCCGTGCGGACGGCGCCACCCCTGGTGGCGTTCAGCGACCCGGTTCGTGCCGAGCAGCAGGCCTTGAAAACGTTTCTGCGCAAGAGCCTTTATCAGCACTACCGGGTGCAAAGAATGGCCAACAAGGCGAAGCGTGTGGTCAAGGACCTGTTCGGGGCGTTTATCGACGATCCCAGGCTGCTTCCGCCGGAGTTTCAGGGGCGGGCGCAATCCGAGCCGGCCCGGGCGATTGCCGATTACGTGGCCGGCATGACCGACCGCTACGCGATTCGGGAACACCGTCGCCTCTTTTCGGTCGACGAGCAATAGGCGTCACTGTCAGCCGCCGGGGCGCGATATTGCTGCGTTCAGCCCAATCACGGTAACATTCCCGGCTTCGCTCGAAAATTCGTAAAGTCCGGCTACGGCCGGATTTGCCGTCTCTGGGGCTCACCCATGCGGGCGGCTCAAACCCGAACTTGAGAGGTTCAATCGTGGCTAATCCCGATTTTCCAGCGCCGCAAGGGCTATATCACCCTGTCAATGAACACGATGCCTGCGGGGTCGGGTTCATTGCCCATATCAAGGGCGTCAAGAGCCATGCCGTGGTCGAGCGGGGATTGCAGATCCTCGACAATCTGACCCACCGGGGCGCCACCGGGTATGACCCCCTCCTGGGCGACGGCGCCGGGATTCTGGTGCAGATACCGGATGCTTTCATGCGTCGGCAGGCCGCGGCCGCCGGCATCGAGTTGCCTCAGGCGGAGGATTACGCGGTCGGCATGGTTTTCCTGCCTCGAAATCCGGACAGCCGTGCTGCCTGTGAGCGCCTGATCGCCGAGTTTGCGCAGGGCGAGTCTCAGCGCCTGCTGGGCTGGCGCGACGTTCCGGTCGAGCGGTCCGGGCTGAGCAAGGCGGCCCTCGATGTCGAGCCGGTCATCCGCCAGGTTTTTATCGGGCGCGGCGACAACTGCGCGGACGGCGACGCTTTCGAGCGCAAGCTGTTCGTGATCCGCAAGCAGGTCGAGCACGCGGTCACCAAGGCCAGGCTCGACGGCGGTTCCCAGTTCTACCTCCCATCTTTGTCGGCGAGGACGATTGTCTACAAAGGCATGCTGCTGGCGCGCCAGGTTGGCGAGTATTTCGCGGATCTTCGCGACCCGGAATTCGTGTCGGCGCTTGCCCTGGTGCACCAGCGCTTCTCGACCAACACCTTCCCGAGCTGGGAACTGGCCCATCCATTTCGGATGATCGCCCACAACGGCGAGATCAATACCCTGCGTGGCAACCTGAACTGGATGCACGCGCGGCACAAGGCCATTTCGTCGACACGGTTCGGCGAAGATCTCGAGAAAGTGTGGCCGCTGATCGACGAGGGTCAGTCTGATTCCGCCTGCTTCGACAACGCGCTCGAACTCCTGGTGCTCGGCGGATACTCCCTGTCGCACGCGATGATGCTGCTGATTCCGGAGGCCTGGGAGAAGAACGCGCTGATGGACGAGAAGCGTCGCGCGTTCTATGAGTTCTATGCCCCGGTGATGGAGCCTTGGGACGGTCCCGCTGCCGTTGCCTTTACCGACGGGCGTCAGATCGGCGCTACGCTCGATCGCAACGGTCTGCGGCCGGCGCGTTACCTGGTGACCAAGGACGATTTCGTGATCATGGCGTCGGAAAACGGCGTCCTGCCGGTCGACGAAGCCAATATCTCGCGCAAGTGGCGCCTGCAGCCGGGCAAGATGCTGCTTATCGACTTGGCGGAAGGCCGCATCATCGACGATGCCGAGGTCAAGGAAAAGCTGGCCGGCGCCGAGAACTACGCGCAGTATGTGGAAGATTCACGAATCCACCTGCAGAACCTGCCCGCGATCGACGGCGTGAAGCGCCGTGCTGCGCCAATTCTCGACTTGCAGCAGGCCTTCGGCTACACGCAGGAAGACGTCAAGTTCATCCTCAATCCGATGGCAGCCAATGCAGAAGAAGCGGTCGGGTCGATGGGCAACGACTCGCCGCTGGCGGTGCTGTCCAGCCGGAACAAGCCGCTGTACAACTATTTCAAGCAACTTTTCGCGCAGGTGACCAATCCCGCGATCGACCCGATCCGCGAGGCCCTGGTGATGTCGCTGGTGTCGTTCATCGGCCCGCGACCGAACCTGCTTGGGCTGGACGAGACGACCATCAACGACCGGCTGGAGACGAATCATCCGGTGCTGTCGCCCGGGGACTTTGAACGGCTGGCGACAATCGAAACGCTGACCGACGGCAAGTTCCGGTCCAGGTTGCTCGACATCACCTATCCTGCGGCACAAGGCGCCGGCGGCATGAAGACCGCGATGGATGCGCTGTGCGCCGCGGCGCAGGACGCAGTAACCCAGGGCTTCAACATCCTGATCCTTTCGGATGCGGCCACAAGTGCCGACCGGCTTCCGATCCCCGCGCTGCTGGCCACGGCCGGCGTTCACCATCACCTCGTGCGTGAGGGGCTTAGAACCAGCACCGGACTCGTGGTCGAGACCGGATCGGCGCGCGAAGTGCATCACTTCGCCTTGCTTGCCGGCTATGGCGCGGAAGCGATCCATCCGTGGCTGGCGATGGAGACGCTGAGCGAACTCTCGCTTTCGGTGAACATCGACGCCAAGACCGCGGTCAAGAACTACATAAAAGCCATCGGCAAGGGACTGTTCAAGGTGATGTCCAAGATGGGCATTTCCACGTACCAGTCCTACTGCGGCGCGCAGATCTTCGAGGCCATCGGACTGAACTCACAGTTCGTCGACCAGTATTTCACCCGTACCGCCAGCAATATCGAAGGCGTAGGCCTCGCGGAAATCGCCGAGGAGGCGGCGCGGGTACACCGCGCGGCCTTCAGCGACAAGGATCCGGTGCTCGCCAATGCGCTGGATGCCGGCGGCGAATACGCGTACCGCACGCGCGGCGAGGAGCACATGTGGACGCCCGATTCCATTTCCAAGCTTCAGCATGCCACCCGCGCGAAGAGCTACGAAACGTACAAGGAGTACGCGAAGCTAATAAACGACCAGAGCCGACGTCACATGACGTTGCGCGGCCTGTTCGAGATCGGGTCGCTGGGGCCTTCCGTGCCGCTGGAGGAAGTGGAGCCCTGGACCGAGATCGTGAAGCGCTTTTCCACTGGCGCCATGTCGCTTGGTTCGATTTCGACCGAAGCGCACACGACCCTGGCGATCGCCATGAACCGCATTGGCGGCAAGTCGAACACCGGCGAGGGCGGCGAGGACCCGCTGCGTTACTCACCGGTCTCCCGCGACTCCAGCACCCGGGAGAAACTTGGTGACGTGATCGTTGCGGATGTCGCTCTGAAAAAAGGCGACTCCCTGCGCTCGCGGATCAAGCAGGTTGCATCGGGCCGCTTCGGCGTGACGGCAGAGTATCTCGCGAGCGCCGATCAGATTCAGATCAAGGTCGCGCAGGGCGCAAAGCCCGGAGAAGGTGGGCAGCTGCCCGGCCATAAGGTCTCCGAGTACATTGCCAGGCTGCGCTTCTCGGTGCCCGGCGTGGGTCTTATTTCGCCCCCGCCTCATCACGACATCTACTCAATCGAAGATCTGGCCCAGCTGATCCATGACCTGAAGAATGCCAACCCGACTGCTTCGGTAAGCGTCAAGCTGGTCTCCGAGGTCGGCGTAGGCACGGTGGCGGCGGGTGTATCCAAGGCCAAGGCAGATCACGTTACCATCGCCGGACACGACGGTGGCACGGGCGCTTCGCCCTGGTCATCGATCAAGCATGCCGGCACGCCCTGGGAGCTGGGTCTCGCCGAAACGCAGCAGACCCTGGTGCTCAATCGGCTGCGCGGAAGGATCGCAGTGCAGGTCGACGGGCAGATGAAGACCGGGCGCGACGTGCTGATCGGAGCGCTTCTTGGGGCCGACGAGTTCGGGTTTGCGACCGCACCCCTGGTCGTCGAGGGCTGCATCATGATGCGCAAATGCCACCTGAACACCTGTCCGGTCGGGGTGGCCACCCAGGACCCGGAGCTGCGCAGGAAATTTACCGGAAAGCCGGAGCATGTCATCAATTTCTTCTACTTTCTGGCAGAGGAAGTCCGGGAACTGATGGCACGAATGGGTGCGCGCAGGCTCGATGAAATTATCGGCCGCTCCGACCTGCTCGACATGCGCAAGGGCATTGCCCACTGGAAGGCGCGAGGGCTCGATTTCTCCAAGATCTTCCACCGGCCGCAGATGCCCGATGCCGTCGCGCGCCATCACTGCGAAGAGCAGGATCACGGGCTGGAGCGCGCGCTCGATCATCAGCTGATCAAGAAAGCTGCGCCGGCGCTGGAAGAGCGCAGGAAAATCGCCATCGATGCCGCGATCAGGAACGTCAACCGCTCGGTCGGCGCGATGCTCTCCTGGGAGGTGGCGCGCCGCTTCGGTCACGACGGGCTGGAAGACGACACCATTCATGTCCGCCTGACCGGCACCGCCGGACAGAGTTTCGGAGCCTTCCTCGCGCGCGGCGTCACCTTCGAGCTGCTCGGCGACGCCAACGACTACGTAGGCAAGGGACTTTCCGGCGGGCGCATCGTCATTCGACCGCCCGAGGCTTTCACAGGCAAACCGGAGCAGAACATCGTCGTGGGCAACACCGTGCTTTACGGCGCAATCGAAGGCGAGGTGTATTTCCGGGGTGTCGCCGGCGAGCGCTTCGCTGTGCGCAATTCCGGCGTTACTGCGGTGGTAGAAGGCGTGGGCGACCATGGATGCGAGTACATGACCGGCGGCACCGTCGTCGTGCTGGGCGATACCGGCGCCAATTTCGCCGCCGGCATGAGCGGCGGCGTCGCCTATGTGCTGGACGAGTCCGGATTGTTCGAGCGGCGCTGTAACCCGGCGATGGTGAAGCTTGAGCCGGTGCTGCCGGAAGGGCAGCAGTCCAAGGACGCTCCCCGGCACAAGGACACGGCCGACGAAGTGCTCCTGCGCACCCTGATCGAACGTCACTACCAGCTCACCGGCAGTACCGTCGCCAAGCACGTGCTGGACCAGTGGAAGTCGATGTTGCCGAAGTTCGTGAAAGTCTTCCCCAACGAATATCGCCGCGCCCTGGGCGAGATCGCGGCAAAGCGCAAGCAGACACAGCTGGAGGCCGCGTAGCATGGGCAAGCCCACTGGATTCATCGAGATCAAGCGGGTCAACGAGGTTTCGCTGCCGGTTCCGGAGCGGATCAAGAACTACCGGGAATTCGTCCTGGCCCTGCCGGACGACGAGGCCGGCCGCCAGGGCGCGCGCTGCATGGACTGCGGCATCCCGTTCTGTCAGACCGGCTGCCCGATCAACAATATCATTCCGGATTGGAACGACCTGGTCTACCGGCAGCAATGGAAGGCCGCCCTCGAGACTCTGCATTCGACGAACAATTTCCCCGACTTTACCGGGCGCGTCTGTCCGGCCCCGTGCGAGGCGGCCTGCACGCTCAACATCAATAACGACCCGGTCACGATCAAGTCGATCGAGCACGCAATCATCGACAAGGGCTGGGACGAGGGTTGGGTCAAGCCGCAGCCGCCTGCGCGCGAGACCGGAAAGAAGGTCGCCGTGGTCGGGTCGGGTCCGGCCGGAATGGCCTGTGCCCAACAACTCGCGCGCGCCGGACATCGCGTGGTCTTGTTCGAAAAGAACGATCGCATCGGGGGTCTTCTGCGATACGGCATCCCCGATTTCAAGATGGAAAAAGACCTCATCGACCGGCGCATGGAACAGATGGAAGCCGAAGGCGTCGAGTTTCGGCCCGGCGTGTGTGTCGGGCAATTGCCCAAGGATATTCCCGGGGTCAACAATGCCGCAGCCCAGTTTGTCAGCGGCGATGAGTTGCTGGAGCAGTTCGATGCGGTCGTGCTCGCCGGCGGCGCAGAGAACCCGCGCGATCTGCCGGTGCCGGGCCGGGATCTCGGCGGCATCCATTTCGCCATGGAATTTCTGCCACAGCAGAACCTGCTGGTCGCCGGTGACCCGGTGCCCCGGCAGATCAGCGCCGAGGGCAGGCATGTCATAGTGATCGGAGGCGGCGATACCGGGTCGGACTGCGTCGGCACTTCGAACCGGCAGGGCGCGCTGTCGGTTACCCAGTTCGAACTGCTGCCGATGCCGCCGGAGCAGGAGCACAAGTCGCTGACCTGGCCCAACTGGCCGATCAAGCTTCGCTCGTCTTCTTCGCATGAAGAGGGTTGCAATCGGGACTGGGCGGTGTCCACCAAACGCTTCGAGGGCCGCGACGGCCGGGTCGAGAAACTGGTGGCGGCACGGGTGGAGTGGAAGAAGGATGCCAATGGCCAGATGAAGATGCAGGAAGTGCCGGGCACCGAATTCGACATGCGGGCAGACCTGGTGCTGCTGGCTATGGGATTCGTGGGGCCTGTGCACAAAGGCATCGTCGACGAACTGGGACTGGAGAAAGACGCCCGCGGCAACGTGAAGGCCGACACCGACAGCTATCGCACCTCGAACCCGAAGGTCTTCGCCGCCGGCGACATGCGACGCGGCCAGTCCCTGGTCGTATGGGCCATACGCGAGGGACGGCAGTGCGCGCGCGCGGTTGACGAGGCCCTGATGGGCGTCTCGGAACTGCCGCGCTGACCGATCCCGCCGTGCGGCCGGTGGACTGCGCGCCTCGGCCGTACCGGCGCTGCACATCATGAATCGGCTCAAGAACGATACGCTGCTGCGCGCGCTCATGCGCGAGTCCACGCCGTATACGCCGGTGTGGATCATGCGTCAGGCGGGACGTTACCTGCCGGAGTACAACCAGACGCGCGCGCGCGCGGGCAGCTTTCTGGACTTGTGCCGCAACCCGGACCTTGCGACCGAGGTCACGCTGCAACCCCTGTCGAGATTCCCGCTCGATGCGGCGATCCTGTTCTCGGACATTTTGACCGTGCCGGACGCGATGGGGCTCGGACTGTATTTTGCCGAGGGCGAAGGGCCGCGATTCGAGCGGCCGCTGCGTGACGAATGGGAGATCCGAAATCTCGAGGCGCCGGATCCCGGCGTGCACCTGCGCTATGTGCTCGATACGGTCTCCCAGCTCCGGCGCGCCCTGTCCGGCGAAGTTCCACTGATTGGCTTCTCGGGCAGTCCATTCACCCTTGCCTGCTACATGATCGAAGGACGGGGTGGCACCGAGTTTCATGAAGTCAAGCGCATGCTTTACGCGCGTCCCGATCTGCTGCATCACATCCTTGATATCAACGCGAAAGCAGTTACGGCCTATCTAAACGCCCAGATCGCTGCCGGGGCCCAAGCCGTCATGCTGTTCGATACCTGGGGCGGCGTACTGGCGGAAAACGCGTTCCATGAGTTCTCGCTGGCCTACCTTGCACGCGTATGCGCCCAGTTGACGCGGTCGCATGACGGGCAAATCGTGCCGCGCATCGTGTTTACCAAGGGGGGCGGGCAATGGCTCGAGATGCTCGCCGACTCTGGCGCCGACGCGCTGGGAATCGACTGGACGCTTGATCTCGGCAAGGCGAGGGCGCGGGTCGGCAAGCGAGTCGCCCTTCAGGGCAACCTCGATCCGGCGATTCTGCTCACGACCCCGGAAGCGATCCGGCGTGAAGCGATCGCCGTGCTCGAAAGCTATGGCGCGGGCCCGGGGCACATCTTCAACCTGGGGCATGGGGTGTCGCAGCATACGCCGCCCGAACACGTCGCGGCCTTGGTTCACGCGGTGCGCGGCGAGAGTCCGCGCTACCACTAGACCGCGGCCGACCCTGGTCGAATTTCCAGTATTTATGCACAGTTTCCTGTGACGCTGCCCGCAAACCCAGTAAGGACGCTGGGTTTCGCATACCTCGAGCGCAAGGGGCTGAAATATCTAAGCTATTTTGGGGCGCAGCAGCGAATCCCAGCCCCGGCGCGGCATTGCGGGTTTGTCAAGAGTGGGCGGCAGGCAGTTTTCATCAACAGCTTTATCCACAAGACGATTCCAGGTGCCGGCGCGCGGACAGCGTGACCGCTTAGGCGACAATCCGCCTGTCAGCTGAACCGGCCTGTCGGCACACGTGCCCAGAACACCCAGCATCGCGCGCATTGCGCTGGACGTACCGATCGACACGCTGTTCGACTATGCGTGCGGCACGCCGTCACCTGCACCGGGCAGCCTGGTCGAGGTGCCGTTCGGCCGCCGTCGCGCGGTCGGCGTGGTGGTGGAGTGCCAGGAACGCAGTGAGGTGGCGGCGGACCGGGTGAAGCCGGTGGAACGCGTGCTGGAAGTGGCCCCATTGCCGGCGCAGACCTTGGCGCTGGCGCGCTTTTGTGCCGACTACTACCGCTACCCGCTGGGACCAACGCTGGCGACGATTCTGCCGACGATGTTGCGCAGGCCAGGTCGCGGTTCGCGCCCGCGCCTGTGGGGTTACCGGCTCACCGCTCTCGGCCGGTCCCAGAGTGCTGCCGCCGTGCCGGCCCGGGCGGCCGGCGCCCGGCGTTTGCTGGCGTTGCTGACAACCCATGAACTGGTCGACACCGTGCAGGCGCGGCTCGTCTATCGGGATGCCACCCGCCTGCTCAAGCAATGGCTGGATCAGGGATGGGTCACGCGCGAGCCGATCGACCCCTCTGCGCCAACGCAGGGCGTGTCGCCAGCACCACCGTTGCCGGTGGCTCCGCTCACGCCTGAACAGGAAGAGGTCGTCCGCAGCATTGACCTGCGAACCCCGGGATATCGCGCGTCGCTCCTTCAGGGGGTCACCGGCAGCGGCAAGACCGAGGTGTATCAGGCCCTGATTGCGGAGGCTGCGGCTGCTGGCGGTCAGACTCTGCTGCTGGTGCCGGAGATCAATCTCACCCCGCAGCTCGAGGCTCGCTTTGCCGCGCGTCTGCCCGAGCTTGGCATTGTCAGCCTGCACAGCGGCCTGGCCGAAGGCGAGCGGCTCAGGCGCTGGGAGCGGGCCCGTGCCGGAGCCGCCGACATCGTGCTCGGCACCCGCCTGGCGGTATTCACACCGCTGCCGAGACTTGCGCTGGTGGTGGTGGACGAGGAGCACGACCCCTCCTTCAAGCAGCAAGAGGGGTTGCGCTACCACGCCCGCGACATGGCGATTTACCTGGCGCGGCAGCATCAGGTGCCGATCGTGCTGGGGTCGGCGACGCCCTCGCTGGAGAGCTACGCCAATGCCCTTGCCGGGCGCTACGGGCATCTGCATCTGCGCGCCAGGCCAAGAGCGGCGGCGCCATTGGTGCGAACCGTTGATGTGCGCGGCATGCCACTGGAGCAGGGCCTTTCAAGCGAACTGCTATCGGCGATCGACGCCAGGTTGGGGCGCGGCGAGCAAAGCCTGGTATTCATCAACCGCCGCGGCTACGCCCCGGTGCTGTTCTGCAGCGCATGCGGCTGGATGGCCGAATGCGGGCGCTGCGCAGCCCGCCTCACCCTGCACCTGAAGGCGCAGCGCCTGCGCTGTCACTATTGCGGCCACCAGGAACGAATTGCCAGTCGCTGCCCCAGTTGCGGCAACCAGGATCTGCACGGCGTCGGCCAAGGCACGCAGCGCGTGGAGGAGGCACTGGTGGCGCGCTTCCCGGCGGCGCGGGTACTCAGGGTCGACAGCGACAGCACCCGGCGCAGGGGCGCGTTTGCCGACATGCGCGAGCGCATCCACGCGGGGGCCGTAGACCTGCTTGTAGGCACCCAGATGCTGGGCAAAGGGCATGACTTTCCCCGGTTGACACTGGTGGGCGTGGTCGGTGCCGACCATGGGCTGTTCAGCAGCGACTTTCGCGCGACCGAGCGGCTGTTCCAGCAGTTAATGCAGGTCGCCGGGCGGGCGGGCCGGGCAGAGCTGGCCGGGGAAGTGGTGGTGCAGACCGAGTTTCCCACGCACCCGCTGTATGCGGCGCTCGCCGACCAGGACTTCGACCGGTTTGCTCGGCTGCTGCTTGCCGAGCGCCGGCATGCAGAGTTTCCGCCCTACGCCTACCAGGCGCTGTTGCGGGCCCAGGCCCACGATCAGCGCGATGTCGACCAGTTTCTCGCGATTGCGGCCCGCGACGCGCACGCGCATGCCGACGGCGTCGAGGTCTACGATCCCGTGCCGGCCCCGGTGGCGCGCATCGCCGGGCACTGGCGCGGGCAGTTGCTCGTGCAGGCGCGGTCGCGTCCCGCCCTGAAGCGATTCCTCGCCGCCTGGCATCCCCTCCTCACCCGGCGCAAGGCCCCGCGCGTGCGATGGTTTCTCGATGTCGACCCGGTCGAGCTGTAAACGCGGAACGGCGAGGGCGAGCCGATATAATCGCGCCTTTCCCATGCACCGGTTTTTCGCATGTCCGCAGCTCCTGATTTGCGCGCTCATCTGATCGAACTGCTGAGCGCCGCGCTGGACGACGCGCTGCCCGAAGCGCCCAAGCCGGCGATTTCGCTGGAACGACCCAAGTCGTCCGATCATGGTGACTACGCCACCAACGTCGCGCTGCAGCTCGCGAAACCGCTCAAGCGTAACCCTCGCGACATCGCGCTGACGCTCGCACGCGCGCTCCCCGGGTCGGACTGGCTGGACAAGGCCGAGGTAGCCGGCGCCGGATTCATCAATCTCTACCTGAAGCCAACGGCGAAGCAGCAGGTTGCAAGGCGGGTGCTGGCGGCCGGGCCGGACTACGGACGCATTGCCATGGGCGCCGGGACGCGGCTTCAGGTGGAGTTCGTTTCTGCCAACCCCACCGGCCCGCTGCACGTCGGGCATGGCCGCGGCGCCGCCTACGGGGCGAGCCTTGCCAACGTGCTCGACGCGGCTGGATACGCGGTATCGCGCGAGTATTACATCAACGACGCCGGGCGCCAGATGGACATTCTTGCGCTGTCGACCTGGTTGCGATATCTCGAAAGCTGCGCGCAGCCGATCGCCTTCCCGCCCAATGCTTACCAGGGCGGATACGTGCGCGAAATGGCCGACGCGATTCGCAAGGCGCACGGGCCGCGCTACGTGCATTCACCCGACCTGCTGTTCCGCGACGTGCCGCCGGTCGATGCCGACCCCGAAGAGCACCTGGATGCGCTCATCGCCAACGCAAAGCGAATACTCGGCCCCGATTACGACTACGTGCATGACTTCGCGCTGAACGAGCAACTCGGCGACTGCCGCAACGACCTGCTCGAGTTCGGCGTGACTTTCGACGTCTGGTACTCGGAAAAGTCGCTGTTTTCCGCCGGCCTGGTGCAAAGGGCTGTCGACCTCCTTGCCGACAAGGGGCATCTGTACGAGCAGGACGGCGCGCGCTGGTTCCGATCTTCGACGTTCGGGGACGAAAAGGACCGGGTGGTCCAGCGTGAGAACGGGCAGTACACCTATTTCGCTTCCGACATTGCCTATCACCTGAACAAGTTCGAGCGCGGTTTCGAGCGGGTGATCGACGTCTGGGGCGCCGATCATCATGGATACATCCCGAGGGTGCGGGGCGCGCTGGAGGCGCTGGGGCTGGAGCCCGGGCGCCTCGAAGTGGCGCTGGTTCAGTTCGCGGTGCTCTACCGCGAGGGCAAGAAGATGTCGATGTCGACCCGGGCGGGCGAATTCGTCACCCTGAGAGCGCTGCGCAATGAGGTCGGCAATGACGCGGCCCGCTTCTTCTACGTGCTGCGCAAGAGCGATCAACACCTTGATTTCGACCTCGACCTGGCGAAATCGCGCAGCAACGAGAATCCCGTCTATTACATCCAGTACGCGCATGCCCGCTGCTGCAGCGTACTGCAGCGCTGGGGCGGACCGGTTGGTGAGCTTGTCAACGCGGACGCGACCCCCCTCGTTGAATCGCAGGAACTGGCGCTGCTCCAGAAGCTGCTGGAATACCCGGAGACGATCGAGATCGCGGCGCGTGAACTCGCGCCCCATGTGATTGCGTTCTATCTGCGTGAGCTGGCTTCGCAGTTTCACAGCTATTACAACGCCACGCAGATCCTGGTTGAAGACGCGGCGTTGCAGCCCGCGCGGCTAGCGCTGACGGCGGCGGTACGCCAGGTGCTGCGGAACGGGCTTGCGCTGCTCGGAGTGAGCGCGCCGGAGACGATGTAAACTCGACGCCGATGAGCCGGGACTACAAGCACAGCGGGTCAACGCCTGCACGCGGCCATCCGATGGGGGTGGGCATCCTGATCGGACTGCTGCTCGGTCTGTGTCTTGCGCTGGGCGTGGCGCTTTATATTCACGACGGGCCTTCACCGTTCGTGGACCGGCTGAAGGAGCCCAAGCCGGAGGAATCGCAGCCGGTCGCCGCTAAGAAGCCGTCGGCCCAGCCGGAAAAGCAGGAAGAGAAGCCACGTTTCGATTTCTACAAGATCCTGCCCGGCACCGAAGAGGCGGTCAGCGATCGCGAGTTTCGCCGGCAGGCTTCGCCGGCGCCACGCGAGATTTATTTTCTGCAGGTGGCGGCGTTCCAGAATGCTGCAGAGGCGGATAATCTGAAGGCGCGGTTGGCGCTTGCCGGCATCGAGTCGAAAATACAGACCGCGCAACTGCCGGACGGCAAGATATGGCACCGAGTCCGGGTCGGCCCCTTCACCGACCAGAATGAACTCCAGGCCTCCAGGCAGGCTCTGAAGGACAATCAGCTCGAGGCGAACCTGATCAAGGTTCGCGATCCCGCGCAGTGACGCACTCATTGATTCGGACGGGGAAACCATGAAACGCGCAATCGCATTTACTGCAGGTCTGGTGCTGGCAGGCATGGTGTTCGCGCAAGCGGCCCCTAAGGCCGGCAGCGAATACCGGGTGATCAATCCGCCGCAAACGGTATCCGGCCCCAAGGTCGAAGTGCTGGAATTCTTCAACTATGCATGCCCGCATTGCTACGACTTCGAGCCAGTGATGAAAAGCTGGCTGCAGAAAAAGCCGGCCGACGTCGAGTTCCAGTACGTGCCCGCGGTGTTCAACGAGCGCATGATTCCACTGGCGAAATTGTTCTACGCGCTTGAGGAAACCGGGCAGCTCGACACCCTGCATGACAAGGTCTACGCAGCAATTCACCGCGACGGCGCCAAGCTCTTTGACCGCGAGTCGATCGTACGCTGGGTTGCGGAGCAGCCTGGCGCGGACGCGCGCAAGTTCGAAGCGGCGTTCGACTCTTTCAGCGTCGGCAACAAGGTGCAGCGCGCCATCCAGCTGACGCGCGGTTTCAAGGTGCCGGGGACGCCGTATGTTGCTGTCAACGGGCAATATCTGACCGGGCCGTCGATGACGCTCAATGCCAACGGCGGTGTGGATGTCCGCCGCTTCCAGCAGGTGCTCAACTCGCTTATCGACCTGGCGCGCCGTAAGGCCTGAGGCGCGTCCGATGCGGCGGCTGCTCGGGACCGCCTGCGTCTTGCTGGGCCTGGCAGCCGGGCCCTGCGCGGCCGACCTGATGGAGCAGGTCGACTATGTGCGTATCGGCCCGATGCCGGTGCCCGATGCGGCGCGCGTCGAAGTCATTGAGTTCTTCTACTATGGCTGCGACGCCTGCGACCGCTTCCAGCCGCACCTGTCCCGATGGTTGGCGTCGAAGCCGCCTGACGTCGATTTCCACCGCATCCCCGCTTTGCGAAGGACTGCATGGATCCCGCTCACACGGCTCTATTACACATTGCACGAGCTGGGGCTGCTTCCGCGGCTGCATGAGGAGGTCTACCGCAGCATCCACCATCGGCAGCAGTCGCTCCAGGGGCGCGAGGACCTGGTCGAATGGGCGGCGAACCGGCAGATCGATCCCGCGCAGTTCGAAACCGTGCTGATGTCCGACGCGGTGCTTATCAAGGTGCAGCAGTCCCGGGATGCAACAATTGCGTACTCAGTGACCAGCACCCCGTCCCTGGTGGTGGACGGCAGATTCCTCACTTCCGGTGCGCTGCTCGGCGATATAACCCGGCTGATCCCCGTGCTCGATGAAATGATCGACTTGGCGCGCGCATCGCGCTGACCGCGATGACCGAACCACTCAAGGTGGTCATCACCGGTGCGTCCAGCGGCCTGGGCCGTGCGCTTGCTGAGGAGTATGCGCGCCGTGGCGCAACGCTCGGACTGATCGCGCGGCGCGGCGAGTTGCTGCGCAAGCTGGCGGCGTCGCTGCCGGTCCGGAGCCATGTGTACGAGGCGGACGTGCGTGACGCCGGCGCCCTCGCCGAGTGTGCCGGAGATTTCGTCGGTCAGGCCGGCTGCCCCGACATCGTAATCGCCAACGCCGGTGTGTCCGCCGGCACCGACACCGCCAGCGCGGCGGACAACGCGGTGTTCGACGAGATCCTGTCGGTGAACGTCGTCGGCATGATGCTTACCTTCCAGGCGTTCCTTGCCCCGATGCATGGTCGCGGCCGCGGAACGCTCGCCGGCGTTGCCAGCGTCGCGGGGTTCCGCGGCATGCCCGGCGCGTCCGCCTACTGCGCCTCCAAGGCGGCGGCGATCAGCTATCTCGAAAGTCTTCGCATCGAACTGCGCGGCAGCGGGTTGCAGGTCGTGACGCTGTGCCCGGGCTACATCGATACGCCGATGACCGCGGTGAACCGCTATCGCATGCCGTTCCTGATCACCGCGGAGCACGCCGCGCGCGCGATGGTGCGGGCGGTCGATCGCGGCCGCCGGTTTCACGTGCTGCCTTGGCAGATGGCGCTCGCTGCCCGGCTGATGCGTCTGCTGCCGCCGCCGCTGTTCGACCGCGCGTTCGCGCGCGCCCCCCGAAAACCGCGCCGGCAATCGCCGCAGTAAGCCGGTTCAGCGCAGGGGTACTGCCAGTACCTGTTCCAGCTCCGCGAGCGCGGCGTCCGGCTCGTTCACCTTGATGGTGTGCATGCCCATGTCACGGGCCGGCTTGAGGTTGGCGCCGAGGTCGTCGAGGAACACCGCTTCCCGGGGGGCCACGCCAAGCTGCCGGCAGGCCAACTCGAAATAACGCTGTTCCGGCTTGCGCGCCCCGACTTTGGAAGACTCGACGACTGCATCGAACAGCGCCAGCGCCTCGGCCCATTCCTGCGCCCGGCCGGGCACTCGATCGAGCCCGCGACGTTCGGCACGGGCGAAGTTGTTCGTCAGGCAGGCGGTCAGGAAGTGTTCCCGGCACCGGCGCACCGCGCGGATCATCTGCGGGCGAATCGGCCCATAGATAAGATCGATCACATCGAGGCCGCGCACCGCATGTCCGGCCGCGCGCGTCTCGGCCTCGAACGCGGCATCGAAAGCGTCCGGCGCCAGCTCACTGCGTTCAAACCGGGCCCAGGCGTTGTCATCGGGGTTGCTTCGATTCACGCGCTGCAGAAAGCCCTCCGGCAGCCCGCGCTCTTGCTCGAACTGGCGGAACGCGACAAAGGGACTCTCGCTGATCACGCCGCCGAAATCGAACAGTACGGCGCGAAAACCGCCGGGCCGCGCCGTCATCCGGTGCCTAGTTTCGGGCCTTCTTGAAGGCGTCGATCGCGCGCCGGAGCTCTTTCAGCTCCTCGCACGGAATCGGCGAACAGATTTTCTGCAGCTGCGCGAGATGCTCCTCAGCGCGCGCGATATCGCCAGCCATCAGGTAGGCCTCGCCGATGTACTCGTGCGCATGCTTGTGGCGCGGATTCAGTTCGAGCGCCTTCTGGTAATGGCGCAGCGCCGTCTCCAGCTGGCCCGACTGGCGGTGAGCGTACCCGAGGAAATTGTGCACGTCTGCGCTGTCCGGATGGGCGTCTGAGGCCTTCTTCAGGAGGTCGATGGCGCGGGCCCAGTCGGCGGCTTCGATCGCCTGGCGTGCGGCGGACAGATCCGGCCCCTCGTCCCCGTCATCCGCACCCAGATTCGCCCACAGCTGAGGCGCGCCGGCCAATCCCACCACGATCAGCAGGGTTGTAAGAATGTGCTTGATTGTCGGCATGATCTGCTCTCCTGACTGGGCCGCGACCGCCACTTATAACGCATTGCGCCTGCGAATTGGAGCCCCGCGAAACCGGTCGCGTTCCCCGAATCCCGCCCGTCGCCCATTCTGCTGGCGACGTGCCGCTTACTCCACGGTAACCGACTTGGCGAGGTTGCGCGGCTTGTCGACGTCGGTGCCTTTGACCAGCGCGGCATGGTAGGCGAGCAACTGAAGCGGCAGCGTGTGGATGATCGGGGACAGGTAACCGGCGTGTTCCGGCATGTGCAGTATCTGCAATACGTCGCCGGCGGGAATCTGGGAGTCGGCGTCGGCAAAAACGTACAGCTCGCCACCGCGCGCGCGCACTTCCTGCAGGTTCGACTTGAGCTTTTCTAGCAGGGAGTCGTTGGGTGCGATTGCGATCACCGGCATGTCCCGGTCGACCAGCGCCAGCGGTCCGTGCTTCAGTTCGCCGGCGGGATAAGCTTCCGCATGGATGTAGGAGATTTCCTTCAGTTTCAGCGCCCCTTCCAGTGCGATCGGATAGTGCATGCCCCGGCCGAGAAACAAGGCGTGATGCTTGGCCGAGAACCGCTCCGCCCAGCGCGCCACCTGGGGTTCGAGCGACAGCACGTGAGACAGCGCCGCCGGCAGATGGCGCAGCCCCTGCAGGTGCCGCGCCTCCTGCTCCGCGCTCAGCCGCCCGCGCAGTTTGGCCAGCACCAGCGTCAGCAGAAACAGCGCTGCAAGCTGCGTGGTGAAGGCCTTGGTCGACGCCACACCGATCTCCGGCCCGGCGCGGGTGAGGAATTTGAGTCTTGCCTGCCGGATCAGCGCCGATTCCGGCACGTTGCAGATGGCAAGCGTGTAGTCCTGCCCGAGCGAGCGCGCATGGGAAAGCGCTGCGATCGTGTCGGCGGTCTCTCCCGACTGCGAGATCGTGATGATCAGCGCTTTGGGATTGGGCACGGTGGTCCGGTAGCGGTACTCGGACGCGATCTCGACCGTGCAGGGTATTCCGGCGATGGCCTCCAGCCAGTAGCGCGCCGTCAGTCCCGCGTGATAGCTGGTGCCGCACGCCAGCACGGTGACGGCGTCGACGTCCCTGAACACCGGCTCGGCGTCGACGCCGAACAGCTGCGGCATGATCGAGGCTGCGCCGGTGACCATCTCCAGCGTGGCCGCGACCGCCCCCGGTTGCTCGAAAATCTCCTTCTGCATGTAGTGGCGATACGGACCCAGCTCGACGGCATCGGCCGACAGCTGGCTCTCGTGCACCGCCCGCTCGACCGGGGTGCCGGCCGCGTCGACGATGCGGTAACCGTCGCGCCCGATCTCGACCACGTCGCCCTCGTCGAGGTAGACGATGCGCTTGGTGACCTGGAGCAGCGCGGAGGCATCGCTCGCGCAGAAATTCTCGCCCTCGCCCAGGCCAAGCAGGAGGGGGGCGCCCTTGCGGGCCACCACCAGCCGGTCGGGCGAGCGCTCCGACAGCACGGCAATCGCGTACGCGCCCTCGAGTTCGGCAACCGTCTGTCTCACCGCGCCAAACAAGTCATTGCCGGAACCGAGATGGTGGTGGATCAGGTGCGCCACGACCTCGGTGTCGGTATCGGAGGTGAACTCGTAGCCGGCGCGCGCAAGGCGCGTGCGGATGCTCTCGTGGTTCTCGATGATGCCGTTGTGAACCACGGCAAGGCCGTCGCGACTGATATGGGGGTGTGCATTGCGCTCGCTTGGAACCCCGTGCGTCGCCCAACGCGTGTGCGCAATGCCGACCGGCGCCTCGGTGTGGGCCTGCTGGGCCATCTCCGCCAGGCTGGCAACCCGTCCGACGCTGCGAAGTCGGTGCAGGCCGCCGTTAATGACGGCGAGACCGGCGGAGTCGTAACCGCGGTACTCGAGCTTTCTCAGTCCCTCAAGCAGGGCGGGTACGACATTGCGCCGGGCAACGGCGCCTACGATTCCACACATCGACGGGTGTCCGGCATGGCGAATGGGTAATGCGGTTCTGGTGCAGGCATTCGGAGAATCGACCGTTTGAGTGTGCCCGGACAGGCCATGGCGAGCCGGCTGCGTTCAGCCCTTGTTCTTGGTCGGCCGCTTCCAGCCCGGCACCGACACTTGCTTGCTGCGCGACAGCGTGAGCTGCCCGGGTGGCGTGTCGCGGGTGATGGTGCTGCCGGCGCCGATGGTCGAGCCCCGCCCGATGGTGACCGGGGCAACCAGCTGGGTGTCGGACCCGATGAAGACATCGTCCTCGACCACGGTGAGATGCTTGTTGGCGCCGTCGTAGTTGCAGGTGATCGTGCCGGCACCGACATTGACCTTGCGGCCGATCCTGGCGTCGCCGATATAGGCGAGATGGTTGGCCTTCGAGCCTTCTCCCAGCGCGGCGGCCTTCACTTCGACGAAGTTGCCGACATGCACATCATCGGCAAGCTCGGTGCCTGGCCGCAGCCGGGCATAGGGCCCGACGCGCGCACCGGCACCCACCTGCGCGCCGTGTACGTGCGAGAAGGGCAGCACGCCCGTGTCCGCGCCGATCTGTGCGTCGCGAATTACGCAGCAGCTTCCCACGGTTACGCGGTCGCCGAGGGTCACCCGGCCCTCGAAGATGCACCCTGCGTCGATGAACACATCGCGGCCGCAGGTCAATTGCCCGCGCACGTCGATGCGCGCAGGGTCGGCCAGCGTCACGCCCTGAGCCATCAGGCTCTGAGCAAGCTGCCATTGATAGATGCGTTCCAGCCGGGCGAGCTGCGCCTTGCTGTTGACGCCGAGAATCTCGAACGGGGCATCCGTCTGCACGCTTGCGACCGCCTTGCGCTCGCGCACCGCGGCCGCAACGATATCGGTCAGGTAAAACTCCCGCTGGGCGTTGTCATTGCCGATCTGCCCGAGCCAGCGAGCAAGGTCTGGCGTGGAGGTGCACAGCAGGCCGGTGTTGATTTCGCGGATCCGGCGCTCGGCGCTGGTGGCGTCCTTGTCTTCCACGATGCGCAGGATCCGGCCCGCCTTGCTGCGCAGAATGCGTCCGTACCCGGCCGGCTCGTCGATCACCGCGGTGAGCAGCGTGAGCGGCGCGCGCTCCGCGCACAGGCGGGCAAGCGTGCCAGACCCGATCAGCGGGACGTCGCCGTAGAGTACCAGCGTGCGCCGCGCCTGCAGGTGCGGCTGTGCCTGTTGCACTGCGTGGCCGGTGCCCAGCTGCGGGTCCTGGCGGGCGAAAATAATATCGGGCGCACCGAACCGCGCGCGGATCTGTTCTCCGCCGTGCCCGTCGACCACGACGATGCGCCGCGGCGACAATGTCCGTGCAGCGGCGATCACGTGCGCCAGCAGCGGTTGGCCGGCCAGCGCATGCATGACCTTCGGCAGGTCGGACAGCATCCGCGTGCCCTTGCCGGCGGCGAGGATGACGACATCTAGATCGGACATGACTGCGTGCGTGCGGGAGTGATCGCGCGCGAATTATCGCATAGCGTCCTCAGACGCTTAGCGCTGGCCTCGGCAGCATTCAACCGCGTTGCCCTGGTACAGCCACTCCAGCAGCGCATCCTGGGCGGCCTGGGCGTTGCGTGCGCCGGCATGGTTTATCAGGAACGCGACCGCCAGCGGCCGCCCCTGCACGTCGTTCAGGTAGCCGGCAATGGCGCGCACGCCTTCGAGATACCCGGTCTTGATGTGTGCCTGGCCGGCAACCGGGGAGTCGCCCAGTCGCCGGCGCATGGTGCCGTCCACGGCAACCAAGGGCAGGGAGCTGATGTACTCCGGCATCAGCGGATGCTGCCATGCAGAGCGAAGCAGCATCCCAAGGCTGCGGGCGCTCATCCGGCTGCTGCGGGACAACCCCGAGCCGTTGTCGAGCACCAGCCCGCGCGCGTTGAAGCCGCGGGTCGAAAGCCAGGCCCGCAACGCCTGCTCGGCACCCTCGGCAGTCATTGGCGGCGGCGAATGGGTGCCGGCGAGCGCCAGGTATACATGCCGCGCCATCACGTTGTTACTGAACTTGTTGACGTCCCGGATCAGGTCGGACAGCTGCGGCGACTGGCTGACGGCGAACAGGCGCGCGCCGACGGGCAGCACCGCCGGGCGCACCGTCCCATTGAGCGTACCGCCCAGCGCATGCCACTGCTGCCGGAACACCGTCGCGAAGTACTCATTCGCGTCCAGCAGGCTGAAGTGCTTCACCTTTTCGCCGCAGCCCGCAGGAAAAACGCCCGCAAATGCCAGCGTCGTGCCGCTGATCGAGGGTCTTTCCGGCCACACGCTGCAGTTACCGGGGGCTAGCGCAAGGTTGTTGACGATGGACAGCTGGGGCAGCGACGGCTCGGCAAAAATCTGGACGCGGCGCGCCGTCTCGTCCGGGATGAACTGCAACCGGACCGACTTGTAGTTGAGCAGCAGCGCGTCGGGCCCGACGTTGTAGGGCCGGTGCGGCTCGTTGTCGAATTCTGCCGGGTCGTGGGCAGGAACCGAGAAGTGCGTCCGATCGAGCAGCACGTCGCCGTCGATCTGGTTGAGCCCGCGGTTTCTCAGGTCTTTAAGGAACAGCCAAAACGCTTCCAGCGTGAGTTTCGGGTCGCCGTATCCCTTAAAAACGAGGTTGCCCTGTAGACGGCCGGCTTCCAGCGGGCCGTCCAGCCACGCCTCGGTCTTCCAGGTGTATGCGGGACCCAGCAGATCGAGCGCCGCATAGGTCGTCAGCAGCTTGATCACCGAGGCGGGATTGAGGTTGCGATCGGGGTTGATCGCCATGATCGGACGGTCGCTCGCCAGGTCGTGAACGTACACGCCGATTGCCGACTCCGGCACGCCAGCCTGGCGCAGCGCGATAGCCGCGCCGCCGGGCAGGCGATCCAGCACTGCGTTCGCCGGCGCACCGGCAAGCAGCAAGGCGAGCAAACACAGCGCGCGCGCTAACATCATGTCAAAGTCTCTCGTCATCCATGGGTGCGGGCACCTTTACCGTCCAGCCGAAGCGCTCGCGCACTGCACCGGCAAACCGTTCCGCGGCAACCGCCTCGCCGTGCACCACAAAGGTCTGCGCCGGCGGCTTGCGGAAGTTCGCCAGCCAGCCGAGCAACGCGTCGCGGTCGGCATGGGCGGACAATCCTCCAATGGTGTAGATGTCGGCGCGCACCGGCGTGTCTTCCCCGAATATTCGCACGCTGGACGGTCGACCGACGATGCGCCGGCCGAGTGTGCCCTCAGCCTGGAAGCCGGTGAAGATGATCGAGCTTTCCTCGCGCGGCAGGTTGCGGCGCAAGTGGTGCTTGATGCGGCCGGCGTCGCACATGCCGCTGGCCGAGATGATGATCGCGCCGTCCACTTCGGCCAGCGCACGCGATTCCGCGTGGTCGTCAACGAAGCGTATCCGCGGCCGTGCGCGGTTCTCGCGGAGCCAGCGCATCACCCCGACCGCCTCGGCGTCCGCCAGGTGAAGATGCTTCAGTGTCACTTCGGTGGCGGCGGTGGCCATTGGCGAGTCGACATAGACGTCGGGGGCCGGAAGCCGCCCCTCGAGGTGCAGCTTAACGATCAGGTAGAGCAGATCCTGGGTACGTCCGACGGCGAAGGCCGGGATGATGACATTGCCGCCCTTGCGCTGCAGCGTATCCACGATCGCGTGAACAAATTCGTCAAGCGTATCCTGCATGCTCTTGTGCGTCCGGTCGCCGTAGGTCGATTCGACGACCAGCACATCGGCGCCGCCGATCACCGCCGGATCGCGCACGATCGGATGGCCCGGCTGGCCAAGATCGCCCGAAAAGACCAGGTTGCGCTCCGATGTGCCATCGTTGATGCCGATCTCGATAATCGCGGATCCGAGTATGTGGCCGGCATCGTGGAAGCGGCAGCGGATTCCCGGGTGCGGCTCTACCCTGTCGCCGTAGCCAATCCGCCGCAGAGCGCCGCCCACCATCTGTGCCTGGCGCACGGTGTACAGCGGCTCGGCGGGCCGGCCCTGCTCGCGTCGCCACTGCGCCTCCCGTTCCTGGATGTAGGCGGCGTCGGCCAGCATGACCTCCAGCAGGTCGGCAGTAGCCGCGGTGGTGTAGATCGGGGCGCGACAGCCCAGCGCGACCAGCCTCGGCAGCAGCCCGGAATGATCCAGGTGCGCATGGGTGAGCAGGACGAAATCGAGCGCCTGCACGTCGAATCCGAGCGCCTCTCGATTCTTGCGCATGGCTTCGCGTCCGCCCTGGAACAGTCCGCAGTCGACCAGGAATCGCGCCCCGGCCGCTTCGACGAGGAAGCAGGAGCCGGTCACCTCCCGGGCAGCGCCGTGAAACGTGATTCTCATGCCGGCAGTGCGCGCTCCAGTGCGGCCAGTGATGCGTCGACCAGCAGTTCCATCTGTGCGTCGTCCACGATGTAGGGCGGCATGAAATACACCGTGCTGCCCAGCGGACGCAGCAGCACGCCCCGGTCGAGCGCCGCTTCGTAGTAGCGCCGGCGGAAATCCGGGTCGGCGGTGTCCGCGTCGAACGCCCAGATCATCCCGGTGTTGCGAAAGTGCCGTACGCGCGGATGCCGCGCGAGGGGCTCGGCAAGCCGGTTCAGCGTCCGGCGGCGTGCGCGGTTCGCTTCGATCACCGCTTCGTCTTCGAACAGGTCCAGCACGGTCAGCGCGGCGCGGCAGGCAAGCGGATTGCCCGTGTAGGAATGCGAGTGCAGAAAGCCGCGCGTGAAGTCGTCGTCGTAGAACGCCGCGAAGACGTCGTCGCCCGTAAGCACCACGGACAGCGGCAGAAATCCGCCGGTGATCCCTTTCGAAAGACACAGGAAATCCGGGCGGATGCCGGCCTGTTCGCACGCGGTAAAGGAGCCCGTCCGGCCGAAGCCGACTGCAATCTCGTCGGCGATCAGATGCACCCGGTGGCGATTGCACACGGCGCGCACCTGGCTCAGGTACTCCGGATCGTGCATGCGCATGCCGCTGGCGCACTGTACCAGGGGCTCGACGATGACCGCCGCGATGCGCTGCGCATGGCGCGCGAGATGCGTATCCAGCGCGGAAGCGGCCCGCCGAGCCACATCGGCGGCGCTTTCGCCCGCTCGCGCCTGGCGCCAGTCCGGCGAGGCCGCGCGCTCGACGTTGGCGAGCAGCGGGGCGTAGACATCACGAAACAACGCCACATCGCTGACCGACAACGCCCCCAGCGTTTCGCCGTGGTAGCTGCCCTCGAGGCAGACGAACGAGCGTTTCTCGGCGCGACCGGCGTTGCGCCAGTAGTGGAAGCTCATCTTCAGCGCGATCTCCACCGCTGAGGAGCCGTCTGAAGCGTAAAAGCAGTGACCGAGACCGGTCAGTTGCGCCAGGCGTTCGGACAGCTCGACCACCGGCCGGTGGGTGAACCCCGCCAGGATCACATGCTCCAGCTCGCGCGCCTGGCGGGCGATTGCATCCGCAATGCGCGGGTGTGCATGACCAAACAGGTTGACCCACCAGGAGCTGATCGCGTCCAGATAGGCGCGACCATCGAAGTCGTAGAGCCAAGCGCCCTCACCGCGTGCAATCGGGATCAGCGGCAGCGCTTCGTGCTGCTTCATCTGGGTGCACGGATGCCAGACGGCGCGCAGGCTGCGCTCGGTGATAGTCAGATTGGTGGTCAAGCCGATCGGGTTTCGCGCTGAACGGACGAAGGCAGGCATGCCCGCGCCGGCGGGCTCAAGCAATCTCGACGCAGGCCGAAGTTTAATGCATGGCCCGGGGCTGCCACATCCGCGCCCGGTGCGCGGTTGGTAGCAGACGCCGCGCGCGGCTGCTGGCGCGATTGATGCTAGTCAGGTGTTGACGGAAAAAAATCCGTCTGTTTATAGTCGAACTGTCGGGATCGCGGAGGCGTTGCATGAATCTTCTCGATTGCATTTCCGAACAGATGGCGGCGACGCAAATGCCGCTGGTAGCGGTGACAGTGGCCGCAGTGCCCTGTCCTGACACCCCGGTTATTCTCACGCTGCACTGGCACGGCTTCATTGAAGAGAAGATCGTCAATACCGAAGAGGCCTCGGCCATCCAGTACACCCCGATTCCCAGTTCCACCCTGCAGGTCAATCAGCGCTGGAATGCCTTCGAGGGCCTCGACCTGGCTACGATGGAAGCTGGCTGGGAACTTGGCGCCTGGGACCTGAGCCGCGCCGAGCGCCCCAGCTGTGCGCGGCCGGGCGCATCGGCGCGCGAAGCGCGCGCGTGTCTCCCGGCGTTGGGTGCGCAGCAGTTCGGCATCGTGGGGCAGCAGAT
>ERZ869936.339-NODE-339-length-47445-cov-41.062988_pt1 | contig 47445 bp, 63 predicted proteins | sample MGYA00520876_ERZ869936 | MGnify/ENA primary metagenome ERZ869936 (study PRJEB32218, sample SAMN09650985) | biofilter metagenome | isolation source: enrty point of leading RO module | place: Saudi Arabia: Thuwal, RO plant located on Red Sea | collected 2016-02-17 ... | reverse complement strand
TAATTTTGATTTAGCTAGTGTCGATGAAATTATTAATTAATTAAAACAGGGGATTTCAATCCCCTTATTAATAGGAAATCAAATGTATAAGATATATTCAAACATTAATCAAATAATTGCGGGTAAACAATATCTTATCACTGATGAAATACCTAAAAATTTATTTTCAGATGAATACATTATAGAACTACATAAAGCAAATAAAGTGATAATTCATTTAGATTCTTTACCAAAAGAACAGATCGATTTTAATGCTTTCGCTGACGATACATTGAAATTAATTGCTAGAGATTTTGGAATAAAAGTAACAAATCAAAAAAGAAATACACTTTTAGAGAAAATAAATGAAAATATTATTACCAATAATAATATATGCGACTAATATTTACCCTGGTTACACTATTGAAAATAAAGTTTGCTTAAACATAAATGAACCACATAGCAAAAGTTTTGAAGATACATTAAAAATTTTAGATATTACTAAGCCTAATTGCTGGATGAATTGGGGACATAAAGATGAATACATGGAGTATGACAATTTTATTCCTATGTTTTGGTCCCCAAATTATATAAAAAAAGTAAATAGCGAATACAAAAATAAATTATTTTTAATAGGTAATGAGCCTGAACGAGAAGATCAAAATAACTTAACAGGCAAAGAATTTGCTGAAATAATGCTTTCTAAAGATTTACCTAATAGATTTGCTTGTTGCGGTAATGCAATTTGGAACGGAAGGTATTCGGATATTGGCAAATGGCAAAATAATTATTTAGCGCATAATGGTCCTATTCCCGATTATTGGAGCATAACATTACATGGCGTTGATACTATTGATAGATGGGAAAGCTATTTAGAATATTACTTTAATTGGTGGGAAATCAATGGACACAGCAAACCAATTATAATTCATGAAACATCATGCATGTATTTTTATGAATGCAATAAGGAATTAATTAACCATATCTTTAATAACAATGATTTGAGAATCAAATTAATTTTTTGGTTTTCTGCAACTCAAGATACGTATGTAAATTCTTGGAATAGTTATTTGCTAAATAATAAATTTGAATATACAGAATTAGGTGGGATATATGAGCATAGCAAAAATAGTAGTAGAACCAGCAGGCAATGACACCGAGATACAACTTAACAATAATAATAGTTTTGGATCATCTTCAAACTTAACTTTTGCCAACGATGAATTACTAGTAACAGGTTTGATCGGCATTAATATGAATCCTAGTACTGCTGATGGCACATTAAGCATTTCAGGTGACTCAAATCAAAGAGCTGTTATACAATTGGAAGGTACAGCAGAAAGATATGTAATAAATTGTTCAGCAACTGTTACCCCTACTTCTACAACGGCAACTGGAATAAGGATGGTTCCCGTATTAAATTTAGCTAGCAATATAAGTACAGCTTATGGCATAAATAACAATATTTCTTTCAGTAGTGGTACTGGCAATGTCACAAATGCATATGGTAACTGGATGAGACCAACTATAAATAGCGGTTACACTGGTGTAATTACAAATTATTACGGAATAAGGGTAGATAATTCTAGCGTAACTGGAACTGGAAGTATTACTAATTATAGAGGGTTTCAAATAGATAATGAAATAAATGCTACTGGAACTATTAGAGGTTTTGTTGGTCAAATAAATTCTGGAACTGATAAGCACAATTTATATATGAGTGGTAGTGCTGATAATTATATAAATGGTAATGTAGGCATTAAAACAACTACTCCAACTCATTTATTAGACATAGATGGCGATTCATTTAGATTAAGAACGTCTAAAACACCTAGCTCTGCAAGTGATACAGGAACACAAGGACAAATTGCTTGGGATGCGGATTATATTTATGTATGTACTGCAACAGATACATGGAAAAGAAGCGCATTAACAACTTGGTAAGGATAGATAAATGGCACAAAACGTAATAATAGCTGCTGACTTAGGAGCAGGAAACACAGGATTAACAATAGGATATAGAGTATTAAATGTAGATCGTACTGAGCATACAGCATTTACAACAACAGGTGTATCTGAGAGTGGAGATATAGCAGGATATTATTACAAAAATGCATTAGTTTCTATACCCGATCAAGGTGCATATATTGTTTGGGGAGAATCTGGAACAGATTATGTTGAAAGTGTAGAACCTGCAAAACCAGTTACTGAATCTGAAATTAATGCACAGGTAGATACAGCTCTAACAGATTACGACGCTCCTACCAAAACAGAAATGGATAGTGCTTTTACGGAAATTAAAGGCTCGACTTGGAGTAGCTCTACTGATACATTAGAAGATATTAGAGATAAGCAAACTGATATTGAGTCTAAAATAGATACTGTTGATTCTAATGTTGATGCAGTGCTTTTAGACACAGGAACTTCAGGTGTAGTTGTCGCAACTAATAATGATAAATCTGGATATTCTTTATCAAGTGCAGGAATACAAGCAATTTGGGATGCGCTTACTTCTGCATTAACTACTGCTAACAGTATCGGTAAACTTTTAGTAGATAATATTGATGCAACGATTAGCTCAAGAAGTACTGTCACTACTGCACAAGTAAATACAGAAGTGGATACTGCATTAAACGATTACGATGCACCTACCAAAACAGAATTAGATGCTGCTTTTACAGAAATTAAAGGTGCTACCTGGAATAACTCAACAGATACTCTAGAAGCGATAAGAGATAAAGAAACAGATATTGAAACTAAAGTAGATACTATTGACACTAACTTGGATAATGTAGCATCAACTATCTTTAGTAATGTACTTGAGTCTGGAAAAACATTTAGCACATTTATTATAGATATGTGGTCAGTTATTGCAGGTAATGCTCTAGCAAATGACTCAAGTAGTCCAACTAATATAACTTATGATTCACCTGATGATAGTGTGCAAGTAACACATACATTAACTGATACAACAAGAACAGTGAGTTAAATAAATGATAACAACACGAACAAAAAATATATTAACTCATGGATGGATGAATAATAATAGTCGAGTAATAACTATATTTACTTTAGGGCATTGGCCTAATGTATTTTTTGTAATGTTATTGAAAAATATAGGTAATGTAAGTATCAGAAATTGTCTAGATTTTGAGGTTAGCGTATGAGCTTGAAAAATGTACATGTCGGAGATTATGGATTTGATATTCAACTTACAATTACGCAAGATGGTACTGCTGAAGATATTAGCTTATATACTACCCTTCAAATAATCTTTGAAGATCCAGCAGGAAATGAAACTACTAAAGTAGCAACGTTTGTCACAGATGGCACAAATGGGCAAATAAAAACAACTGTTGATAGTTCTTTACTTACTATTGCTGGATTATGGCATTTGCAAGCTAAAGTATCAATTTCTGGTACAGCACAGATTTCATCAGATAGAATACCATTCTATGTTTTAGAGAATGAAGATCATCTATACATTACGGTTGAGCAATTAAAAAACTATCTAGGTATAGCAATCACTAACTCCGATGATGACAATTTATTATCTGAAATTATAGAGCATAGTCAATCATTTGTAGAGTCTTATACAGGTAAAAAATTCAAAATAGCTACCGATACAACAAAATATTTTGATGTTGAATGCGATGTATATAAAAGAACTCTCTACTTAGATAATGAGATCGCACAAATAACATCAATAACTAATGGCGATTCAACCGTAATAACTACTTCTAGTTATGTAACAGAGCCACGTAGTGATGGGCCATTCTTTGCAATAAAATTAAAAGATGATGCAAATGTTAATTGGACATATAGTACTACACCAGAAAATGCGATACAAATTGTTGGACGATGGGGATATACTGTAAGTCCACCTAACGACATAAAACAAGCAGTTTATAGGCTATGTGCTTATTTTTATAGACAAAAGGATAGTGGAGTTTTTGAAGTAACATCCTTTGTTGAAGGTGGTGCGATGGAAATTCCGATGGGGATACCAAAATCTGTATTGCAAATATTGAATCATTACAATAAGGATTTTAGGATTTTTTAATGGCTACTTCAACAATATCTAATAATATAAACCTGATACAAACAATAGCAAGAGGTATTACAGGGGTTAAGCTTGCACCAATTACTTTTCCAAATAAATTAGACCGTATTGAATTACCATATGTTTTAACTTTTCCTGAAGTTGCTACTACAAATCAACAAACATTTAAGCAAAACTATAGGATTACTGTAAGGGATTATTCTGTAAGGTGTTTCATCGAACCGATAGGTCAAAATATGATTTCCCAAAGGTTAGATGAAGCTATTAATTTATTACAATCCTTTATTGAAGTTTTTGAGACAAATAGACATTTGCAAGATGATATAACTATAATTGACGACATCATTGATAGTGGAATTATTTCAGGTGAAAATGTACTATCTAGGGATTTATCCAAAATGGTTTTAGCAGGGCAAGCATATGTAGGATTTGTTGTTACATTAAGAGTAAGGAGTCATTATGAAGTCGTATAAAGTTCTAAAGCGGGTTTGGAAAACAGCAGAAAACAAATACTATGAAATAGATGAAATGATTGATCTAGAAGAGGCAACAGCTAACATTCTTTTAGCTAAAAAAATTATTGTTGAAGCTGCCCATGATGTAGCAGAAACAGTAGATAGTGCAATAGATGATATAAAAGAAATTTTTGAAGATGAGGAAGAGGTATAAAAATGGCACAAACAACAGGCGCTATGAGTGGCGCTAATGCTAAAGTTGAATATTCCATTGATATTGGAACGCCAACATGGGTAGATATTAGTGGCTTTGCAGCTACTGTATCTGTATCCGGTGGAGAACAAATCACAGGAAATCAGCAAACTTTTATGGGAAATTCAGCAATTGTAACGGGTGCAAATAAAGTAGAACCTGTAACAATTGAAGTAACAGTTGTATATACGGATACTGACAGTGAACCTTTTGATGCTTTATTTGATCGTTTCATGAGCACTACAAAAACTGCCGCTGTACGTTATAGCCCTAATGGTGGTGCATCAGGAGATGAGCAGTATACAACTGCTAATGATGCAGGGACAGATGTTGAAGTTCCAATTGTAACTTGCAACCCTCCTGATACTGAAGCAGCGAGTGGGGAACCAAGAATGTTTACGTTTAGTGTTATTGCACCACGATTAGCTAAATCTGCTGTAGCATAATTTGTTTGAAAAGGTAAATAAGATGATTGAATTCCAAGTAAATATTGATAAATTAACAATCAAAGATATTGCCACAATTGATAAAGCTGCAACTGGTGAAGCAGGTAGCTTTTCTGCTGCTATTGAGGTAATTGACAGGGTAAGTGATTTAGATACAACTGAAGTATCCATAAAGCATATGAAAGAAGTTTTTGAAGTCTTTACGAATCAAATAAGTGAAGCAATAAATCCTGAAAATTTAAGTTAAGACTCTACGCATATTTAGGTGCTAACGCAGGTAATATTCCAATGGAATATATGGAATATATTTTAATGAAAGAAATATATCATTGTAACCCTCATGAATTAGAAAAAGTCTCAAATGTAAGGAAATTGAGAGACATAATGATATATAGCGTAGAGTCTAAAATTAAAAATCGGAAATCAGCTAATGGCAGATACAGTTAAAATAAGAATAATCACAGAAGATAGATCATCTTCAGAAAATAAAAAAGTAGCCAGAAGCTTAGATGATATAAACTCTTCTAGTAATAAAGCAGGTAAAGGTATTAAAGCTTTAGGCTCTGTATTATCTGTTGGGCTAAAGGCTTCAGTAGGTGTTGGAATTGCTGCACTTGGTAGTTTGGGGAGTACAATTGTTTCATCAACTGTAAAAGCTGCTGACATGGAACAGCAAATAGCTAATATAGCTGCTGTAATGCAATTAACTGCTACTGAAACAGATAAGGTGAAAGAATTAGTATCTAACTTAGGTTTGGATGAAACGCTAAAAGTATCTGCTACAGAAGCAGCACAAGCTGTAGAGCTATTAGGTAGAAATGGATTAGAGCTTTCCGAGATAATGGAAGGTGCTGCTAAATCAACAATTCTTTTAGCTAATAGTACAGGAGCAGATTTTGGGCAAGCTGCTGATATTGCAACAGATGCAATGTCAATTTTTAATATTTCAGCTTCTGAAATGGAAGAGGTTGTAAATGACATTACAGGAGTAATAAACAACTCTAAGCTAAATATCAATGATTACGCTCTAGCATTAGGTAATGGCGCAGCAAAAGTAGCAGGCGCAGGTGTTGAATTTGAAGAGTTTAATGTTCTTTTAGCAGCAACAGCAAGTAATTTTACCTCGGGCATGACTCAAGGAACAGCTTTCAGTAATTTATTTTCAAGACTTGTACCGAGTACCAATAAAGCAACTGAAGCATTTCAAAACTTAAATTTAATAACTGAAGATGGACAAAATGTATTTTTTGATGCAGAAGGTCAATTTATTAGCGTTGAGAATGTCGTAGGCAAATTAGGGTCAGCAATGGCTGAACTATCAGAGCAGGAAAGAATTGCTTTTGCTCAAGCTGCTTTTGGTATGGATGCGTTACCTGCACTAAATGCAGTAGCAGCATTATCAACAGAGCAGTTTAATGACTTTGCCGATGCTGTCGAAAGAACAGATGCTTTAGAGTCTGCTAAAACAAGAATGAACACTCTAAAGGGCAGTATGGAAATTTTCCAAGGTGTTATTGAAACCTTATCTATAAAAATAGGTGATAAATTTACACCAACTGTAAGAGATGTAGTTCAACAACTTACACAATTTGTAACTAACAATAGGGAAAATATATTATCATTTTTTGATGGATTGTCTTCTAAAATTAAAATAGCTATACCTGTTGTAAGAGATATTGCAATGAGTATTTTAGAATTTGCTAACTCAAATAATAAATTATCTATTGCATTTGATCTTGCCCAAAAGGGGTATACTATATTTTCTACTAAAACAACTGAATTTTTTAATTTTATAATTGGAAAATCTCCCCAAGTATTACAAGCATTACAAAGATTAGGTGACGCTTTATGGCAATGGATTGTTAACGCAACTCCCGTAGTATTGCAAAAACTTGAAGAATGGATCTCGTCAATGAGTAATTTTATCGTATCTAGATTACCAAGCTTATCACAATTTATTAGCAATAATGCCAGTGCTTTATGGACTTGGATTATAAATGCGACACCTATGGTTTTACAAAAACTAGGTGAATGGTTCAATGAGATTAAAAATTGGTTTATTAGAAATGGCCCTGAATTATCCGCACATCTAGATGTATGGTCATTTAGGTTATGGGATTGGGTAATTGGAAACAATACACCAACACATACAAGTAATGCATTAGAGCAATGGGCAGATACTAGCGTTTGGGGAAAGTTAAGAACTCTTGACTCATCCCTTGGCATTTGGATAAATAATTTGTCAGTAAGGTTGTTTCAATGGATTGGAGATGCAGTACCGCAAACTATTACAGCAATGACAGATTGGTTATTAGGGTTATCTAAAGGTGCTAATATAAATCATAATAGCTTAGCTCAACAAGAATTAAATAAAGCAAGAGAAGCTGCTTGGAATGCATTTAATGAAATGCTAAGAAATATAGGCCAATCATTAGCAGAAAATAGCGGTAGAATAGCAAGTGCTTTGTGGCAAGGTTTTATTGATGGTATAAATCATAGATCAGGTGAAGTAAATAATCATGTAGCATCTGTTTTCGATGTAATACGAACCGTGATATCAAATGCTTTAGGCCATGGCTTTTTCTTTAATATAGGTAAAACAGTTGTACAAGGTTTGATTGATGGTATGAATCATTTGATTCACGATCTTCAACATTTAGCAAATTCAATAGGTAGTTTCATCCCTCAATGGATTAAAGATGCATTACAATCTGATTCACCATCTAAAGTTATGATTGAAATAGGTAAAGATGTTACACGAGGTTTGGTAATAGGCATGAATGAACCTAATCTTATGGAAGTAAGCCAAGATTTAGCAAGCAATATTGTATCTGGATCTTCACAAAGTATTACAAATAATAGAACTGCTAATAATACATTTAATATTGCAACTGGCACAACAGATAATAGCAATATAAGAACAGATATCGAAGTTTTGAATCAGCTATATGGAACTATATAATTATGGCAACATACCAAATAAGACGCATCAACAATAATAATATAACTATCGATGGTTCATCAAATGCTCATTTAGTTTCCCTAACTGGAACTGGAATTCCACCAGTAAAAAGAATTTTAGATGGTGGTACTAATTTTGATGGTAAAATTGATAGAGGTTATATTTTAGAACCAAGACGAATGGTAATGACTCTTTTTGCTAATGCTGCAACACGTTCTGCAATGGAAGACTTAAGAGATACAATTGCAGATATGTTCAAGCCAAATAGCGCTGAAGATTTGTTTAGTCTTAGAATTACAAAAGACAATGGGGATGTAAGACAAATTGATTGTGCTTTAGACGGAGAAATGGATTTGCCTTTAGAAGTAGATAGGTTTGCAGAAAATAAAATTGTAGTACCTCTTATTGCAGCAAATCCAATTTGGTATGATCCTACAGAGCAGAATCAGCAAGTAACAATTACTACTTCTGGCCAGATAATAAATATGAATTATGCTGGTACTTGGTTTGAATATCCTAGAGTGCAATTACGTGGTGCAATAACTAATCCTGCAATTGCATTTACAATGCCTGATGGAGGAAGTGAAACAGTTTCTACAACTGGATCTATACCAACAGGTGTAAGCTGGTTGTATTATTATACTATTGGAGACAAAAAAGCCGCAGATAACGGAGCATCTCAATTCGATCTACTTAATGATGCAAGTATAAAAGCACTAGCAAGAACTGTTTTAGCACCACCTGATGAAATGCTAGCAACACAAACCTGTACAATTAGTGGGAGCGCTTTAGATGGAAACACCCAATTTACACTGTTGTATCATAATAGGTATATAGCATTATGACTGTTTATACCACAATTCAATACCCACAAGACATATATACAGCAACAATAAAAAATACATCGGGTAGTATAATAGGTGTATTTGATTCATTCTCTACTATAACAATAAGTAGAACTTTTAATGATGTAGGAACATGTATAATAGAAGTTGATCAATCCCACCCAATTTTAGATGATTTATCATTAGATTACAGAATTGAAGTATTATCTGACATAACAAATGTTTTATTTAGTGGAAAAACATTCATAGGTGTTTATAGGGGTAATAACATAACATTTGGTTCTGACGGTAGAAAGTTATATACATTATATTTTACGGACTTGTTTAGCGTTTTGCAACGACAAATAGTAGCATATACAAGTGATACAGCAAATAGAAGCACTTGGACGTCTACACTAACAACTTCAATAATGTCTGATATAATCAGATACAACTGTGTTAATGGTCAGGATTCGGGTAGAGAAACAGCTATATTACAAGATATATTAACAGTTACAATATCTCCAACACCAAGTGTTAATTCAATAGATTTCAATTGTGCGTGGAGAAATGCCTATGATGTAATTAAAGAATTACTAAAAACAGAGAGCAGTCACAGAATTACATTTTTACAAAATGGGACTAAATACGACACTTTAATAGCAGCATCACCATCAATTTATGCAATTAGAGATTTAACAGAGCGATTTGTATTTGATTTCGATGAAGGTAATTCATACAACGTAAATGTTGATAGAACTGATACCAATAGAACTACAGGTGTTTTAGTAGGGGATAGCAATAGCGGAAGTGCAAGAAACACTGTTTACAGAACTAACTCAGATCACTCAGGTGTGAATGCTTTTGAAAGTTTCATAGATGCTTTTAATACAGATGTAACATCAGAGTTGAATGCCATTGGTGATGCAGAAGTAAATAACAATTTAATTATAAAAAAAGAACAATTTACACCAATTTTCAGAACATCATTAATACCATTTAGAGATATTACAGAAGGTGATCTAGTAACTACGATTTTTTCTGGCACAAAAGAAACTAAAAGAGTAAAAACTATTATTATGGATGTAAGTGGAAAAGAAAGAGTATTCACAATGCTTTTAGAGGAAGAATGACGATAATAATAAAAGACTTAACAACTAGGTTAAAATTTTTAGAACAAAAAATAAGAAGAATAGAAACTAAAGAATCAACAACAAGCAGTGGCGCATCTTCTTTAACATTGGAAGGTACTGATAGTTCTATAATTTTTGCTGAGAGCTCTACTAATTATTGGTCAATTGGTCAAGATTCTTCAGATTCAAATTTTCTTAAAATAAATAAAGATTCTTCTGGTCCCAGTGATGGAACAACAGTTGTTGAATTTGATTACACTAACGAAACAGTAACTATAGGTAACCAGCCTGTTACTGGTGCTGCAAGAAAACTAACCGTCTCAAGAACTGGTGGCGCATGTGAAGTAGGTATACTTAGTAGTGCAACAGGTACAGCAGCCTTATACTTTGGAGATTCTTTTGATAGCTCAATTGGTGGAATAGAATATAACAACTCTTTTAATGAAATGTATTTTAGAGTAGCTAATACTACAAGAATAAAAATAGGTGGAACTGGATTTGTAAGTATAGGAACAACAAGTGCTTCACAATCAATTTTAACTGTAAATGGTGCAATAGCTATAGCAGATGGTATTGCTACTCCTGCAACCTCTCCTGGTTGGGCGCAAATATGGGTAAATAGCTTTGATGGCGATTTGAAAGTTAGGTTTGGCGATGGAACTATAAGAACAATAGTTACAGATTAGTAATGGATGAAAATAAAAATGAAAGACCCTAGAGAAAATAGTGCTAAGCGTGTAATTGTGAACAATGGCAAAGTTGAAGGTACTGCTTTAGATATTCTTTACCCTAGCTATAATACAAAATACAAATTATTATCCGTATCGGTATTGGGTGAAGAGCAATCTAAAGGGCAGACAATAGCTAAAGTATTTGTCACAGATACAGATAATATCCCTCGTCAACCAAATATTAGACTGATGTGGCCATATACTGAGTTAGCAAACAGAACATTACGTTTTGCTAATTTTGCACTACCAGGAAATTCTAACTATCCAATAGAACATGTAATTTCAAATGGGTTTGATCCTAATAGAAATTCAGGACCATTAGCAATTGGGATATATGAAAGGAATACTTTAGTATCACCTATTGTAGCTGGATTGGGCTTACCTTGGAATCGACATATTTCATTTAATATTGTTTATTCTGAAGGTAATAGTGAAGAAGAAAACAATGAGGAGACAATACAATTTGAATTTAATGCATTTGCAGATGATCTAATTAAATTATTGAATAAGTATAAAAGCTAGATTGCTCTGAGAGGCTAATAGGGGCGTTTTAAGAGGTTTTAGAAACTTTATGGTAGTTTAGTATCGAAAATAAAAAAAAGGGCTGTAATAGCCCTTTAATACTTTAATCTATATTTGGCATTGGACTGTGTAACTTATTTTTATCTTCATTGATGGGCGCAAATTCAAGCGCATCTTGATCAAACTTATAATCACTAATATCTTCATCAGGATATAACGCTGAAAATACACCTACAAGAAAATTCATAAACTCCAATTCTGCACGAAGTTTATTCTCTAGTTTTTCCGCAATCTTGTTTTTAACTTTTTCATCTAACATCATCATTTTCCTCCTGATAACCTATTTCCAAATTTAATTTACGCTTAGTTGTTGAAACAAATTTACTATTTTTAAATACTCCTGCTTTAGTAAATAATGTTCCATCAATTTTTGCATTATAGTATTGATCGATTATAAAATTTACTGTGTAATCGTTTTGTATATTAAACGCATGTAATTTCGTTTTGTTATTTTGACTAACAACTAACTCTAACCTACAAGCAGTTGTTTCATCACAATATCTATCAAATGACTCACTCCAATAGCTGTACACTCCATCACTGTTTTTATCTTCATAAAAGAAATATTCAATTTCAACAGATTCAACATTTGGTGAACTAAACCAAGTACATTTCTTATTCTTTTCCTTTGCATTAAAAGCTTCTATACATATTTCATAAAACTTGTTTGGTTTGAGGCTTAGCAACAACTCTGTTGAATCTTTTGGCAGTGTATGGATTATAAACCCTTTTATTATCACATTATAACCATCTTCGTTTTCTACATCTTCCCACACAACACGAGCGTTAAAAGGGTCTACATCAGTGACATCTATATCCGACATGTATAACGTACAGCAGTGTACTAAAATTATTGGGAGTAATACAAAATAATTCATTCTTTTATCCTTTACTTTTTTATTGTTTGTAAAGGGTTCTCTCTCAAGAAAAATTAATTTGTGTATCCTGCATCAACACGTATTTGATGGCTTGTTGTTGTTATTGATAGATTGCTAAAAAATGTGTCGCTTAGCAATTCGCTATTTAGCGTTCCATCTATTTGAGCTGTATAGAAGCGTGTTATTGGGAAGGTTACAATATACCCGTCTGGCAAAGTATATTCCAACACTCTGACATCACCCATTTGCTCAATTTCAAGACGCAACGTACAGTCGAATAATGAGCAATAAATAGCTGGATTTTCAACAAGAAAATTATCATATACACCATTGCCATTAAAGTCAAAAAATACAAAATAATCAACAGTTGTAGATCCAGCTACAGGAGTTACAAAAGTAACACATGCTTCTGAAGTAGAAACACTATTAAACGCTTCTACACAAATTGTATACGTTGCATTTGGATGCAAACCACCTATTGTTGCTTGTGTTGTATTTTCTGGCAATGTATCAATTACATCAGAGCCATATATTAGGCGAAATCCATTTTCATTTACAACATTGCCCCAAATTAAAGTTGCTTGGAAATGACTAACATCTATTGCTCTAAGATTGTTTATTAAAGAAACAACACCCGTGTCATTAGCACCTGTTACAACTATTAGCGGTAAATAAAGCTTGTCCTGATATTTTTCAAAACTTGCATTCCCACACCAATCAGGACTTTCTTCATTATCATCGCAATCATCTGGATCGTCAGGATCTGGCAAATCATTTACAACATAATCCACAACATACATATCGTTGATATCTTGAGCAAAAGCTGAATTGCTAAAAACTACCACCAAAATAAAAGTTGTTGCTAAAAACTTATACATTACATACTTTCCTTTACTATTAATTAAAATTAAATACATTTTTAGGTTCTCTCTCCTTATGTATTTAATTTAAGTTAACCTCCTTTCAGTCACTCTTATAATTAGAAAAATAAACATAATTCGTGTTGTAATCAATTTCTATAACATAAGCTAAACCTTCAAGCTTTACAACCATACAATAAATATTATCAACAAATGAGACCTTTACTCTATTGCCGTACAAACCTTCATACTCCTCTTCAAAATCTGCAATTACATCGCTTAAGTAATCCATCATATGATTACCTAGCTTTATACAACGACTATTTATTACTGGCGATAAAAATTCAAAGAATTCTCCAAACATATCACACTCCTTATTTAAGTGAATAACATTTTACAAAATACCTCTCTAAAACAACATATACATACTCATTATCTTTTAACATGATTACACTATCCTATTTGGAATTGATCAGTTGAGTGAATGACATTCTATAAAATATTCTAAAGTTGTATCTCTACAAAGCAATTCATCATTTATAGTACTATTTCGATGCTTTGCAAAATTTTCAGCATCAACTTTGTTCTTGTGCACAGATACAACTTCTGTATCATTACCTTCATATTCTACAGTATACACTTTTAATACAATATATACACGTTCTGCCATTTCTATAAAGCATCCTTTCTTTGTTATTTCAAAATTCACATGCATTTATATTAACACTAATTTACTAAAATTGCAATACGACAAATGGCTTATTATTCAATAGAACATGTAACACCACAATCAACAGACAATTCGCTTTTATAATTACCTCGCCCTTCTTCTAGTTCATCTAAGAAAATTCCATTTATACAAGATGCATTTATTTTTCTTTCCAATTTTGCCATCTTGTTAAAAACATGTGGAAAATCATCTCGTATTTTATTCCAATACCCCATTCCACCCTTCACACAACCAATACAATTATTATTTTTATACCCTAATTTATACATCATTGGGATATCAATATTAACAGCTTTCAACAAATCTATACAATTCATTTTATTGAAATTATATTCAATTAAAGGGCAATAAAGAAATATATCTGGATTCTGTTTTTCAAATCTTGCAACTCTTTTTCTTTCATCCGTTGTCATTCCAAAAATAGTAACTGCATTTAGAGGTGTTTGCTCTTCCCTAACTTTCTTCTTTAATTCAACTGTACACCTAGCTCCATAAATACCGTTTAACCACTTTGTTTTATTAAATACATCATATATATCATTGTAAGAATCGCTTTTTAGAATTTCTATTTCTTGTTTATACCATCTTTCACAGTCTTTTAGAAATCTTATATTATCTTCATGCTCATACTTTAATGTATCGCAATAACATATGCGAACATTATTAAAGTCTAATATAGCTAACTTACATGCAACTGCTGAAGTAATTCCACAACTGAACCAAGCAACAACAGGATTACCCTCTTTTATATAATTTATACAATCTTTTTTAGTATTCATTTTATTTCACATACATCATTATTGCAATACATATCATCTGTATCATGACTATCAGTCATATTTTCAAAATCAAGAGGTTTTAATTGATTTAGCATCAAGTTGTATTCAAACTCTGTAATAGGCTGATATGGTGGTTGTGCATATTCACCTTCATTTATATTAGGTAAGAAAGATACAGCTTTTAGACGATGCTGATAAAACCTTAATGCTTGATTCATATCTTGTTTAGGTAAAAATAGTTTATCAAATTTTACAGTAACACTAACACTATTATCAGACCAACATTCCTGAAGCAATGCAGCTAATTCTAATTGCTCCCAGATAGACAATTCTGATTCGTGACGACTAACGCCACTATTAACAGGAATAGAAACGACTTTAGTAAAGTCTGCATACGCATCATCTTCAATAGTATAGCCAGCTTTTATTAAAACGTTTAATATAGGACTATCCTCATTTAATCTTATTCGCCGAATATAATAAGGGCTTATAGCATAATGCATGCCTGGTGTTGATCCAGAAAGCAAAGAAATTGAACCTGATGGTTTAACAGTTGTTGTTCTAATAGAATGGTTTATACCAAACCAATCAGAATAAGAATCATCATATCTACTTACTTCATTATACCCCTTCTGTAAAAATTCTCTTGTTTTAGTAATCCCTTCTCGTTCTACAAATTGCGCAATGCCTGTCAAGCCTAATCCTATGCGACGATTAGACAGCATTATATCTCTTTGCTCCTCATCTTTTATAAATGGAGACAATAGCGTAATCGTTTTAGAATATAAATATGCAAATTTTATAGATCGCTTGAAGTCGTAAAATGAATCATGATTGTTTAACATAACCTCACTCAAATTGCATGTTTCCAGACTGGCTAATTCCATTTCACTACCATTGGACTATATCATACTATTTTCATTAATAGTGCTTGCGCTTATAAGGTTAGACATAAGACTTTTATATTCCGGTAACATCCAACTTTTTTCTTTTGAATATGGCATTATTAATTTGTATTTCATACTCGGTACAACAAACTTATCAATATCTAAAAACATTCTTTGCGCATCAATCACATTTATTCTTATGCGATACATGTACTTGTTATTTGCTTTTCGTTTAATTATATTAGCCCTATATCCTAAAACATTTGTTATATACTTAACTGCTTTATTTATATTATCTAAAGAATATCTATCTGTACACAAATCGACTCGACAGTCTTTTATAAATCCTTTAGCTTTACCTACTTGACATACATACCCGTCACTCATGTACCAATTAGCAAATCCTTGTAAGTCTAATTTTTGAAGAGTAACATTAGATATAATTCTTTTGCGATAATCATTGTAAAAGTATGGATATAGTTTTCTAAAATAAGGGTGCGCTTTAATAACAAATTCATAAGTTTCTTTTCGATTCACTCCATTACCATCCGTATAAGGCTTATACAATAGTCTTATATAATTCTTAAATGGCGTGTAAGAATCTGTAAATGCTTTTACGTAATCAAGAAAGTCTTTATTTATTGATGATATCCTTAATGCCCTTTTAGAAACACCATTATCAATTGTAGCATCACCTAATATTAATCCAGAATAAAAGCTTCTTACTTCCGTGTGCGTCTTATGCATAGTGTGTTAATCCTAACTTTACTATTTTATTTACCTATTAGTCTCTGAAGATTCAGATTTTATATCTGCTTTCCTGCTGATTGCCCGAAGGTTTCCAGCAATTCACAAGCTTTTTAATCCGCATAGCTTACGGATTTACACCCATAGCGTTATCATACTTCTCATCATTCATTCTAGCATACTTAAAGTTATTTCGCCAAACTAGCCCAGGTTCACCATTGTTATAAATACGATCTACAATATACTCATAACTGTTTTGATACTTATCTAAAATAACACTATTATTACTATTCCATCCCCAGTCAAGCCTGTAACTATTTAAGTCGTAATTTTTGAGATCCAAAAACTGAATATCATTTACATCACCTAAAGCTATTTGAGCGGATCTTCGAACACTTCCTGAAACAACACAAGCAGCAATCATATTAAAAACATCTGTAATAAATGCACTATCTACAAATTTACCAATATAAGAATTGCATAATTTAATTAAACGCTTATGCAAAAGCTTTAATGGTTCTGGACCAGATGCAGGACGCTTAAATGTATTTATCATTGCTCCTTTTGGCCTGATTTTAGAATAATCAAATTCGCAAAGAATGTACTGAGGATCCGTTGTAAGAAAGCAATTTAATAAATCTGCTATTGATTTAGCCCATGCTTCTCTCGTATCTTCAATCACATACGTGCATTCTGAATTTACATAAGGCTTTTTTATTTCTAAATTTAAGTTTTCTCCTTTAGTGTCAAACCCAACACCAACACCAAGCATCAATTGAATCATTGCCCATTCAAATACATTTGCTAAATCTTCTGTATCTGTCGAAACAAATGCGCAATTTTGCAAGCTTTCAACACCCTTAACTTCTGACACTAAAGAGGTTCCCATTGTAGCTAAACCTCTTCCAGGAGGCAACCATTTGAAATTATACATTCTATCAAAAGCTTCTTTAGCAGAAATTAAAGCTTTCTGTTCATTCCAAAATCTATTATATTTATTACAATGCCACTTTTGTATTGCATACATCTGTTCAATAACTCTTTGACAGCAATCTCTCCAACTTTCCATTGTACCATCGTCTTTTTGTAAAGAATATGATCGGTAAAATGTAATAAGACCAACACCATTAAACCCCATTGGCACATGCTCTTCATAATCTGAAATAAATTCATTTGGTAAAATAAAGTTTGTATCTAAAAAATATGTCATATACTACCTTTCCTCCAAGATTTGATCAATTCTATCTACAAACAACTTACTACCACCATAAACAATACTCGTATTTGAATCTATATCTCTTTCTTTCATACTACTTATTAAATTAAATACGTTTGAAAAGTCATCTAAAATATCATTCTTGTTATGAATAAATATAAAGTTATCTATATCCTCTAGATAATATTGAGATACTAAAGAGACAAAATAACTTCTTGCATCAATATTATTTCTGACATCCAAAAATACATTCCCAATCCATTCTGGGTAATCATCTATATCTTCCATTTTAGAAGTAAACTTAAAATAATCATGGTCATAAAAATTATCATTGTAATATGCAAAATCTATATCTTCATTAAAGCTTTCTATCAATTTAACATCCATTATCTATATATTTCCTTACTAAATTATAATCTTGATTTTCTAAAAGTTCATCTTTCTTTTTATCACAAATTTTATAAAATGGGCAATAATAGCAACTAACATCTGTTGGTTTAGTTTTTGGTAAATAATTATTTTTTACTGCATAAGCAGATAATATAATTCTATTTATAGCTTCTTGCTTTATGCTTTCATCTAAATTATCTAAATCAAAAGTTTTTATAGCTAAATTTCCTGAAGAATCTACAACATTTCTACTCACATAAACTAAACTAAACTTATCAAGCTCTTCTAAAAGCATATAGGTTATAGCTTGATACAAGTGTTCTCTTTTTGGGCTAGAAGGTAATTTTCCACATGTTTTTAATTCAATACCTCTAGTTTCATTATTCTGATCTTTAATTACATAATCAATATACCCACTTACTTCAGTTCCTAAAATCGTTTTAGATACCTTTCTTTCACAATCAATTAAAACTTTATTTCGTCTAAATTCATTTTCCAGAGTTTTAGAAACTCCATTACCAATACCCATATATATTTTTGATTTTTCATCAAAATAATTATCAACTTTTTCATCACTATGAGCATAATAATAATTTTGTTTTGGGCAATATGCTGCTAATCTTGCATGTATATTTTTCTTTCTATGTTTTGCTTCTCTAGTTTCTCTTAATAAAGAAGTTATATAAGAATCCAAAGAGTTATTTTTAGTTATTCCAAATTTCATAATTATTATTTCCTTTCATGTTTTTTAATAACTTATATTCTTTTGGTAATTCATTACTTGAATTTAAATGATCAATAATAATTGATTCTAAACAATTTTTGTCAGAATTAATTATCAAATTCATTATATCATGATCTTTTGTTATAGAAGTTTTATTAACAATTAAAAACATAAATAATTCATTATTTCTAAAATCATATTTTTTTATTTCATTTAACATTATATTTTGTAATTTATAAATCATAATTAAAAATGTTTTTTTGTAAGTTGTTTAAGTAATTGTTGTTTCTCAAAATGAGAAATCCCTCCGGCCACCCGAATTTTGCTTCTTTTACTGTCAAGTATTATACCTGTCAAATTGCTATATGTCAAATCAAAACATGCTAAAAACACGTATTTTTAACTGTCAAATAAAGATTCATCAAAAGATACGTCAAATGACGTATTAGCAAAGATAGGTATTGACATCTTGATTTATTCATGCTATTGTTTTAGATATTGTTAACTTAATTATGAAAGGAAATAGATATGTATAATATCGAAATTGCAGCATTAGTAAAGAATAAGCAATATTCAAATGGGAAAATTAAAGCAATAAAGCCACATGGTTATTTCATAGATATTTTTTCAGGTGAAAAAATAAAGTATAATAACAACTCTGATTTAATAGAGGGGTTATATATACTAACGCTAAATGAGACATATCGCTTGATTAAAGTAGATTATATTTCTGAAATTTGTTATTTTGCGAAATTGAAAATAGGTTATAAAATACATGAGCATATTTTTACTAACACTTTTGAAATTGCTTTCAGGTCTAGTAATTTTATATTGATGCGCGAGTATGCATCTAAAAATGAAATCGTTGATGTAAAACTTTCTGAAAATTGTTTAGAATTTGATGTTGGTTATAAGACAGTTATTATTGAACTTGATGAGGGTGTTATGAGCCTAGTTGATAAAAGCAATGTTCTATTATCAGATTTAGAAAAAGAATTTCCTGGCATATTATTAGCAATGGATGAGGATGTTAAAGGTGTATGCGATGTAAAATTTAATTATGTAAAGCTTAATAATGGATTGCATCTTTACTCTAATATTGAAGTAACAAAAAAACAATTTAATGAAAGTGGTTTTTATGTACCTCCTTACAATCAAAAAATTTTTGATTTAGCAATTAAATGTATGAAAAACAATAAGTTTGCTTCAATTTTGTTAAGGGGTCCATCTGGATATGGTAAAACTTCAACTGCTGAATATATAGCTAAGATTAATGATCTCGATTTTTTTAAGGTAGATTGCTCTGTTATTTTGGAAAATAAGGACTGGTTTGGGTATATGGCTGCAAAAGATGGCTCCACACATTTTGTAAAATCTTTATTGGCTCAAAAATTAGAAGAAGGTAATTGTTTAATTCTTTTTGACGAGCTGAATCGCTTGGAACCAAATTTAGCAAATTCTCTTCTACCTATATTGGATGATACAAAAGAAATAACTTTTGACAATATGAAATTAACTGTTGGGAATAATATATTATTTTGCGCAACAATAAATGAAGGGTATCAATATACAGGCACATTTCAATCTGATAGCGCTCTTCTTAATAGGTTCGCATTATCAGTTGATTTTGGAGATATTTATAGGGAGGCTGAGATGGGTATACTTCAAGATTTTGCTGCTTATGATATATGTGATAAAATATTAGAAGTTGCTAAATTTATCAGGCGAATTGACAAAACGAGTTGCCCAATAAGAACAACAAAACAAATAGCAATGTATGCTAGTGATATAAGTGATTTAAGAATATTATATGAAGCTTGTGTTGTGTCTAAGTTACCTGATGAAAGTAAAAAAGATGCTATAGATATCATAAATAGTCTTTTAGGAGTCGTTAATGTATAGTGTGCATATTGACAAAGACATTAAATTCAAATCGCTAGCTGATTGGTTTTTTCCTAATAAGTATGACTTCTCTAATGAAAAAGTAGCTTATCATGTTGTCAAGAGTGTCGCAGGATTATCATTAACTTATCTTGGCTATTCGGTTAACTTTGATTTTTCAAGAGATTGTAAATCATATGCAGTGCCAGTCAATAATGATATATTTATTTCAATGCACAAATATGATTCTAGTGAAGATAGTTTAATTGGCATAATTGGTGTTTGTCTGCATGAAATAGGGCATTGTCTTTTGAGCAAGTATAAAGATGGGAAGCCACTTAAAAGCTGGTTAGACTTTTTTGAACAAGATCAAAAAATAGAAATGATTGTCGCTAATTTGGTGGAGGACATGTACATAAATAATTATCTAATATCTTTAGATAATGAATTAAGTTGGTTTGTTGATTTCATGTGCTATAATTATTATACATGCGATCATTGCGAATTAGACTTTGATAATATGGCTTTGGCGGATAAGCTAAATACTTTAGGGCTATTGTTAAATCCATATCTGACAGTAAATGGAAATGGCATTTTAATTGAGATAAAAAAATTACTTGATGGTTCAAAGGGAAAAGAATTTATAGAAGATAGAATTGTTATTGCGAAAAAGATAGTTGAGTTATTGGTAGGTGTAGAAAATAGAGAGGAATTACAAAAAGAAATAACTGATGCTGATGTATATGCAGTTATAGATGTAGTTGAAAAAGAACACGTTAATGCGAAGTACAAATCTTCATCTCCTGAGTTTTTAGTAGAAAAAGCTAACATTGCTGCTGATAGTTTTCATAAATTTTTTGATGGTTGTTTTACTAAGCTTTCTTATATTAGTACAGGAGTAAATGAGGTTCGTGAAAATTCTGAATTGATTAATCATATTGACTTTTCTAAATGGAAGGAATTAGAAAAACTTAGTAAAGCAAAAACGGTTAGGCGTAAAAAATGTGTTGTTGGCAATAAGGGCAAATTAAATAGGCCAAGTAGATTAGTTACGGACGGTTTAGCATTTAGTATGATTAACAACAGTCCCCAATGGATACCGCCAGAAATAATAATCTTATTAGATTGCTCCGGATCTATGGGGCTTAGTGGTTTAATAGAGAAGAGTTTAGCCAATGTATTTGTGATGGCAAAGTATTTGCAACATTCATGTGATGTTGCAATATATGGTCACACGTGTTATGATTCTAGAAATACGGATAGTGACTGCGATTTATTTGAACTGAAGCAGTTTAACAGAAAAATTGATGAAAAGATTTTCCACTTCTTAGCTAATAACACACTAAAACTTCTGGCTGATAACACAGATAGTTTGGCAGTGTATGAAGCCAGTAAACTTTTTACAAAAAGAAGAAATAAAAAGTTGTTAATTGTTATTAGTGATGGTGCACCTGAGTCTCCTGTTTTCCCTCATAACGAACAAGTCTATTATCTAAAGGAGGTGGTAAAGAATTTAAAAGTAGATTATTTGAGCGTATCTTTGGTAGAAGCTGTTGAAAAAATGAATGATGATATTTATGGGATTGAGAATAATCTTAAAATGCATGAGAATCCATATGTCAAAATTATGAATATTTTATTGAAAGGTGAAAAGTAATGATTAAGTTTGGAATGAATAATGATAGCGCTAACTTAAATGGTGAAGAGCGGTTCACGTTTTTGAAATTAGAGCCTGGAACAGCAGAAGTTTTGCTATTATCATCTCCTGCAACTTTCGTATGCGTTAATCAGGTTTTTTTGTCTCATGATGGCAAAACTATAAGCTGGATAGATAATGGTGAGGAAGGTAGTCTAGGAAAAAAAATGGGATTGGATATAGTTGAACGATATGTAATTCCATTTAAGAAGAAAGATGATAGTAAAATTTATATGTGGACTACTAGCTGGACTAATGCTACTAATATTAGTAAATTTGAAGAGATGTTTGATAAAGGTTTGGTTTCGTATGAAGATGGTGAGTTTTCAGGAGTAGTTTTCAAGATTAGTAGGGCAGGTACAAGTTTCAAGGATACTCGCTATGAGATCATGCCAACTATGAACAGGGGTACGTGGGATAAATCATATTTTAATCCCGCTATAGAAGAGCCAAGCGATCTTTTTGAAATGGCTGGTGCAGTTGGTATTAATGAGTCTGAAAATCCTGATAAGCTTAAAGAAGTGCTAGAGTCTAGATTTGAAATGAGTTTAGATCAATTAATAGAAGTTGTTAATCCTAATCCATTCTAAAAAGGAAGGGGTTGAAATATACCCCTATAAAAATGATTGAATTATTGAAAAACTGTAATATTTGCGAAGTAAGTTCAACTGAAAAGCATATTCCCATAATTACAGAGTCAGAAATATTGATTGTAAGTGATTTTTCTTTATCTATTCAGTCTGCTTTACCTTATGATTTTGATTATTGTATGCCTGTAAAATGTAATTTGCAGTCTTATAACAATGATAATATTCAGAATTGTAGTTTTTATACAAGGCAAATGCTTCTTGGCAAAAAAATAATTTTTGTTGATAGTATTGGTTATCAGCAATTAAGTCTAAATGATATTATTGGTGAATTCAAACTACATCAGGTAAGTGACGTTAATGGAATTATATTTGCTACAATAGATAAAGATAGTGATAAATTCATTTGTGATATAATTGAAAGGTACGAAAATGGCAAAACATAAAAGAGAAAAATGTCCATATTGTAATTATAGTACAACTGATAAGAGTCAGCTACATCAACACGTTGAAAAATGTAAGAATAGAAAATGATGCACATTTATAATAAGAATTGTTTTGATGTTTTTGAATTTATAGATCAAGATAGCATAGATTTAGTTATTTGTGATATGCCATATGGTACTACGAAGAATAAATGGGATTCAATGCTTGATCTTAATTTAATGTGGGATAGCTTAAAATTTATTTGCAAGGAGAGGGCGCCTATATGTTTGTTTGCAAAACAACCTTTTACATCTAAATTGATCTCAGCTAATGTTAAAGGCTACAAACATGAATGGTTTTGGGAAAAGAATAGGGCGGGTAATTTTGCTGTTGTTAAGTATCAGCCCCTTTCAATTATTGAAGAGATATTAGTATTTACAACAGGTGGTGCATCTCCCAATTATTATCCGATTAAAACGAAATGCAAACCACGAATGAATGGAGGCAAAAGTTCATCAAAAAATGGACAAGGGTTTGGTGGTATTAAAAATGGGTATTTTCAGACTACAGAGAAAAATCCTACAAACTTGTTAAAATATAAGACTGTTGAAAGGAGAAATAGCTTGCACCCATCACAAAAACCTGTAGATTTATTATCTTATATAATTAAAACATACTCTAAAGAAGGTGATTTAGTTTTAGATTTTTGTATGGGTAGTGGTTCGACAGGTGTTGCAGCATTAAGCTTGAAAAGAAAGTTTATCGGAATTGAAATTGATGAAAAGTATTATAATATTGCTAAAAGCAGGTTAACGGATGTCTAAGCAATGGAAGAATGTTGAGAAAGCAATAGCCAAATTATTTGGTGGTAAGCGTGTAGGGGTTACAGGATTAAATACTGAAGATGTTGAGCATGATATTTTTAGCATCGAGGTAAAGCATAGATTAGCGATACCGAAATGGCTTATGGATTTTGTAGAGCAAGCAGAAAAAGAATGCGATAGTGATAAGTTATCTTTGGTTATTATTCATGGTAAAAACATGAAATATGAAGATAATTTAGCTATTATACGTGTAGGCGAGTTAATTAAGTTGATTTCTGAGTTAAATAGAGAGTATGATATTTTTAATATTAGGATAAAACGTCACAAAATTATTCCCCATTGGTTGATGGATTTTATAATTCAAGCTGAAGCAAACTCTAATAAAGATAAATTACCTTTAGTTGTATTTCATGGCAAAAACATGAAATATGAAGATAGCTTAGGTATATTGAGAGTTAAAGATTTAGTCAGATTAGTTTTACAGCTAAATAGAGAGCCGTAGATAGATTTTATTATTGTTGTAGTAGTTTCTACTATCAAAAAGTGATTAAAGCGCCGTACAAGGCTTTTATGGAGGTATTCGATTAATGTGTAAAGATAGTTTTATACATTTGCATTGTCATACTGATGCAAGTCCTGATGGTTTGGGTACAGTTGAGTCAAGAGTTAATACTGCATATAAACTAGGTCAAAGTCATTTAGCTATGACAGATCATGGTACATTAGCTAATACGATTAGCTTTGTTTCAGCTTGTGAGAATTATGATATAGTACCAATTATAGGTTTGGAGCCTTATTTATTATTTAATGAACAGCGATTTCATTTTACTCTTCTTTCAACATCTGAAAAAGGGTATTTCAATTTGGTTAAACTAAATAATGCTAGTCATGAAAATATTGTTTCTGGCTACCCTTGCATGAATTTTGACATGATTTCAAATCATGACACATCAGATATAATTGCTTTGACTGGTTGTCCAGCAAGTGCTACATATTTAGATGATAGAGCACAAGCGTTGATGTACGTTGATTCGCTAAAGCAACTATTTAACAAAGTATATTTAGAAATAATGTTTGTTGATGATGGTCGTTATTATGACAAATTAAAAAATATTATTTCTAATATAGATTTAGATCCAATTATCACTAATGATGTGCACTATAATACTTTAGATCAAGAGTTGTTACACCCTTTAATTACAGAATGTCGAAAGGGCTATGCATATGATGCAAAGGGTTTATGTCTTTTTTCTTCTGAAGATATGAGTAAGTTAGCTTTGCAATTTATTTCTTCTGATATTTATAGTGCTTGTCATGCATCAATGGAAAATGTAAAAGAGCAGGTAAGACCATTTAATTTATTTAGAGAACCATATTTGCCAAATGTGGAAAACTCTGAGCAAATAATTTTAGATAATTGTTTAGTCAATATGAGTAAAGTTTATAAGGGTGGTGCATATAACAAAGCTTTTGAAAGATTTTCAGAGGAATTTAGTTTTATTTCTGATATGAAGTTTTTGGATTATTTTTATATAGTTTATGATTTAGTTAATTATGCTAAAAGAAATGATATTCGTGTTGGCTATGGTCGTGGTTCTGCTGCTGGATGTATTGTTAGTTATTTACTGGGGATTACCGATGTTGATCCCATTAAGTATGATTTGCCTTTTGCCAGATTTCTAAATAAGGCTAGAGATGATTATCCTGATATTGATATAGATTTTGAAAGTGCAGGTAAGCAGCAAGTTGTCGAATATGCTAATAAAAAGTATGGTGCTCTTCCTATTGCAACTTATAGTAGGTATTCGCATAATAGCTTGTGTGATGATATAGGAAGAGTTCTTAAGTTTGATTTTAATGCTGTAAAAAATGTAAAGGAATATGGGGCTAACACAGCGTCACAGGAATTTGCAAATTTTTGTAAGCTTGATTCTAAAATTGAGCATTTTTATAATGCAGCCCTTGGTCAGCAAAGGCATAAAGGTAAACATGCAGGAGGGATTGTTATTTATGATAGAAACAATCCTGTTCCTATAGAAAAAACAGGTAGTAAGAATCAGTTAACTGTTGCATTTACAGAAGGTTATGATAAAGAATTATCTAAAGTTGGATTAGTTAAAATTGACATTCTGGCTATTCAATGTTTGGATCAATTAAAAAGAATGGAGCAATTAGCAAAAGTTTCTCCTCCCAAAGATCCAAATAAAGATTTAGAGTGTTTATCAATTTTCAGAAAAGGTGATTTAACTGGTATTTTTCAGTGGAGTAGCGATACAGTTGTTCGGATAACTAAAGATATATCACCGGAAACATTTGAGGATTTAATAACTATAAATGCGTTAAATCGTCCTGGTTCATTAGATGCGGGAACAGCACAAGACTTCCATAAGTATAAAATAAATCCAAGAAAAATAGAATCAAGAATAGACAAGCTTTTAGAAGAAACGTATGGAGTAATTGTGTTTCAAGAACAAGTTATTTCAATGTATTCTTTAATTACTGGCGGGAGTCTAGAAGATGGTGATTTAGCACGACGTATCTTATCTCCTAAATCTGCAAAGGTTTTAGATGATCCTAAATGGAAAGAGCAAGTAAAGGATGCAGAAAATCTATTTTTCAGTAGAGGTTTAGTAAATGGATTTTCCAGGTCTATATTAGAAATGTTATGGCGTGAATTAAAAACTCATTCTAGGTATAGCTTTAATAAAGCTCATTCTACTTGCTACGCAAAGTATGCTTATGATATGGCATGGTATAAATATAATTACCCAGTTGCATTTTTTATTGCTATGCTTGAATCTGATAAGACTAATCGAATGAATTATTTATTCGATCTGTATAAGATGGGCTATATTATAAAAGAACCTAATATAAATATTTCAAAAGGTACTGAATATGTTGTTGAAGGTAAGCATATTTATCTCCCCTTTTGTGATATTCAAAATATGAGTGAAAAAAGTGCTGAAGCAATTATAGAAGAAAGAGAAAGAGGGCTTTTTGAATCGCTAAGTGATTTATTTTCTAGAGTGAAGAAAAGAGTATTAAATTCTAGAGTTAGATCAAGAATGTATGACTTAGGGTCTTTTGATGGTTTGGATACAGATGTTGATTTATCTAAAGAGTTAAATAGTAAATATTTTGAGCCAACTAAAATTAAAAGACAATTATCGCATCTGAATGTTTTGTTACCGAGTGAAGATACTGAAGAGTTGTTTCATTCAGGTGAAGGTTGGCTCATTGGTATTATAACTGGTTGGAAAGATAAAGTAACTAATTATGGTTCAATGCGAAGATTCTTCTTATCGCCAGTAGGAACTTTTTGGTGTAGAGAAAATTATGATTTATTTAATAAAAACGACATAGTTAAAGTTAAAGTTAACAATTGTGGTAAGTTGATTAAGATATCATCTGTATGATTGGAATAAATGAGTTAGTTCTAAAAAGTTGTGAACAAAATGAATTAAAGTATTTGTCTAAATTGCACTTATCCAAGTATCTATCTTATAGTGAGAAAATGATAATTGATTGGATAGTAGAATACACAACAAAATATTCAGAAGCTCCAAATATAAATAGATTATCAGATAAATTTTCATTCTTAGAGTATGTTGCAGTACCAGATTATCCTTTAGCTGATATTGCTGAATCTTGTCAAAAGTTTGTAAAGAATAGGTTTTTTGCAGATTTTGTAAATAAACATCAGAAAGAAATAGAAAATAATGAAATTGATAGTATTGCTAAAATTATTGATGAATCTGACTCGCTTGATATGAATGATGATTCATTTGTAGATCATAGCGATTTATATTTAGAGTATTTCCAGGAAAAGTTAACACTGTCTTTCAATGAGCGTATCTTTGATAATAATACGTACATGACAAGAGATAATGTGGTATGGTTTGCAGGAAGACCTGAAACATATAAAACAACATTATGTCAATGGTTAGCATATAAACAATTTTTAGCTGGTAGAAATGTTTTGGTAATTACAAATGAAACATCAATTGAAGCCTATGCTGCTAAAATTGATAGTTTTATGTTTGGTATACCTTTAGATAATTTTTTCACAAACTCATTTTTAGAGCAAGAAAAAACTATGATAATGAAAGTGAAGCAATTATTGTCAGGTTATAAGGGAAGTATTAAGTATAGAAAAGGGTTTGTAAACGATGTTAGATCAATAAAGTTTTTTATTGAAAATATTAATCCTGATATTGTATTTTTGGATGGAGTATATTTAATGGGTGAGAAGGATGGGTGGACTAGTTATGGAAAAATATCAAGCGATATAAAGCAATTAAGTCTGGATTACAAAGTTCCTTTTGTAGGGCCAATTCATACAAATAGAGCTAATACAGATGGTATTGTAACAGCGGAACAAATAGCTTTGTCTGACTCGTTCTTAAAAGACTGTGATAAAATGTTTGGTATTTACCGAGAAGACTCTAATTTTGATAAGGTCTCAATCAACAATTTGAAAGATAGGCAGAGTAAAGATCATTTACCAACATTTTCATTGCATGTAAATAAGGGCTTAAATATGCTTCAATTTGATAATTATAATAGCATCATAAAGGAATATTAAATGCATAAGAATATTTTTGATGAAGTAAATTGGATTCCAAAAGATGATGTAGTATTAAAGGATTTTATTTACGATATTTTATTTGAAGATTCAGAGTTTTTTAGTTTTTCAAAAAATTATTACAACTTATTGAGTTGAAAAATAATAATGTATAATGCAAATAATTTAGGGCTAATAGTAATGGGTAATGTAGGGAAAGAGCAGATTTGTTTATGTCCTTTCCATAATGACAGTAATGCTAGTGCTACATTTGACACATTGAAAGGGTTGTTTTTTTGCTTTAGTTGTAATAAAGGGTATAACTATAATCAATTATGTAAAAAACTTGATATTGATGAGCATATTGTAAATCAATGTATTTCCTTACCTTTATTGAATACTGTTAATAACGCAATAAAAGAACCATTGTCATTTGAAGCAATAGGATACCTAAAAAGTAGAAAGCTTAATGATGTCGAGATAGAAAATTTTTATCAGCATGATAATTATGTTGGTGTTGATGTTGGGAAGGGATCTCTACTTAGAAAATTTGCTGGTAAAGGTTCCAGATATAAGAAAGAAGGTTCGATATTTTTATATCCAAATAAAAAATTCAAACCAAATGAGACTATATTATTTGTTGAAGGAATTTTTTCGTGCATTAAATTGCGCAGGTTAAATTCTAACACATATAGTATTTGTGGAAGTAATATAAACAAAAATATTGAAGTGTTTGCAAAACAATATAAACATCTTTTTATTTTTGATAATGATGTAGCAGGAGTCAATGGATGTAATAAAGCAAAGCGTAAAGGACTAAATGCAATGATCTCTAAGATTGAATTAGATGAAAGCGAGAAGCTAAATAGTTATTATGAAAAAGAAATTATGTGTAACATGTAAAGAGACTAAAGATGAAAATCAATTTCATCTTGATAAAACAAAATCTGATGGTAAGCAATTAGAGTGTAAGGCTTGTAAGAATTCTAGATATGGTTTTAACAAATTAGATCGACTTTTTGTTTGTTTAGATGGTTTAGTATTTTCGGTTCTATACTTATACAAACAAAAGTATAAAAACATTTGGTTGCATGAATGTGTTTGTGCAATAAATGGCAACGGGCATAGAAGAATCTACGTTAATGAGGATTTCTTGAATATAAAAGATGATAGGTTATGGGAGTATGCTATATATGAGTCAGGTATTAAATATGAAGAGTTTGTTGCAGAACTTTGCGAATAAGTACTGGCAACAGCATAAGAAAGGGGTTGAAGAGTATGGGGGTCCATTGACTCCTTACAAAGTTGATACATATGAATATGCTTTAGAAGAGATGGTTGATCTTCTAGTTTATGTTGATTGCCTAAAGCAGGAAAGAGACATTGCTATTGATTTAGTCGTAAAGTATGTTGATATAAGTTTTATTTCAAAGGATGAAATGAAAGGTTTTGCTTTGATTTGGAATAAATATAAGCCAAATGGGTGTGTCGATATATAAAAAATGAATATACTAATTTTAATAGCTAGTGTAGCAATACTATTTACATATTCTTTTGCAAATGTATCATATTCTAATAAGGTTAATATAGATATCTATAATTCTAGGGTGGGTAAGATTGTATGCTCTGGTGGTATGTTGACTGAAAATTATGCATTAACTAATGCACATTGTATATATAGAACAAACCCTGACATTATTATATATAGGGGAAATCATTATAAATTTACAATAGTAAGAGTAGACTTATACAATGATTTAATATTGTTAAAGTTAAATCAAAAGATTGATTTCAACGTAAATGTTAGTGTTCTTCCGCCATTGTTCGAAAATATTTCTTATTTCAAAGGGAATTGTATAAATAAGCAAGGTAGTGGTAGAATTGCAATACCCATCGGGCACTATTATAGTGGGGAGTATGGTTATAAAAAAATATATTTCACATTAGGTAGGTCTTGTGTTGGGGATTCTGGTTCCCTTCTTTATAGTGCCCGAGGTGATATTATAGGTGTAGTGACTTTAGTTATGGGTTATCCAACAGAGCAACTTGACAAAGGTCAAATGACATTTTTTATAGGTGTTACAGATGCAAGTAAGGTAATTGAATTTTTAGGAGAATAATAATGATAAATGCGCAAATTATTTTAGATTCAAAAAATAAATATACTGGTGATAGACTTACAACTTTTAAGTTAACGTACCCTAGGTTTATTCATTCAGAAATGTTAACGCATCGTGTATTCTCAAGAAATAGCGCTAGTAGTAGAGCAGTACCTATAAAAAAGATGATAGAAAGAATAAGCGAGAATCCTGTATTTCCTAGTGAATGGCGTATGAATGAAAAGGGAATGCAGGGGTATAAATTAGCAAACTCTAGCCTTACAGCTAAATGTGATCTTGAGTGGGAAAAGGCATTAGAGAATGCTTTAGAATCTGCTGAAATACTAAACGATCTTGGCGTACATAAACAGCATGTAAATCGTCTTTTAGAGCCTTTTATGCATGTTGAAGTTTTGCTATCAGGCACTGAATGGAACAATTTTCTAAAACTTAGATGTGATGAAGCTGCACAACCGGAAATAGGAATATTAGCTTGTAAGATCAAAACTCTCTTAAACTATAGTATTCCAAAAGAAAGGGCTTACCACTTACCGTTTATAGATAATTATTTATTTGATAATTATCCTATTTCAATGTTATTCAAAATTAGTACAGCTCGGTGCGCTAGAGTTTCTTATTTTTTGAACAATGGTAAAGAAAGTGATGTTGAAAGTGATATAAAGCTTGCAACTAGATTGAAAGAAAATGGACATTGGTCCCCATTTGAACATCCTTCTAAAGTAGCAGTAAATAGTTATCGATATGGAAATTATATTGGTTGGGTACAATATCGTAAAATGTTCAATGATGAGAGTAACGGTGATTATGCGCAGTAAAAATGATATAGTGATGAAAGCTAAATTTGAAATAAAATATTACGACTGTAACAATATTTATGGCGCTATGATAAATATTAGTTTGCCAACTACATTTACTATTAGGGATGAGAATATAATAGTTTTCAATCAAGTTTTTGATTGTAATTGGGGTGTGTATAATAATGGCTACAGAGAAGCTGTGACTGCAATTGAAAGTTGTGACAACTATGTTGTTCTTAAAAATAAAGTAAGGGACTATATAAATAATGAAATGTATAAAATAAGAAGAATTAAACCTGAAGATGAAAATATTGAGGTTGTAATATGAGAAGGAAAAACGACTCGTACTTTACTCCCGAATACACAATTAACTCACTATTGAATTTTTTATCTATACCACACGAGACATCTTTTTTGGAACCTTGTTTTGGTAATGGATCTATATATAATAAGATAAATTGTCAGAAAAAGTATTTTGCAGAAGTAGCATCAGGTATTGATTATTTACAAAAAGATTTTATTGACATTGATCTTATAATTACAAACCCACCTTTTAGTTTAGCCCAAGAATTTTTAGAAAAAAGTTTAAGTGAGGCTAAAACTGTTTGCTATCTACTTCGCTTGAACTTTCTTGAAAGTCAAAAGAGATATACTTGGTGGCAAGACAAAACACCAGATAAACTTTTAGTATTATCTAAAAGACCTTCTTTTACAGGGAAAGGTACGGACTCTCAAGCTTATGCTTGGTTTGTTTGGGATAAATTAGGTGTTTGCAAATTAGATAAAGGAATTCATGTAATATAATGCATAAATTAAATTTAAGAGATTATCAAGAATTTATAAAAACTGTAATTACGTATGATCAACAAAATGAATCAGACTATTTGAAGTTTGGCTTGCATGCTGAATTAGGTGAAGTTGCAGGAGTATACGCTAAATATAAAAGAGGCGATTATAACTGTAGTGAAATGGCTGAAAAATTACTATATGAACTCGGAGATGTTGTTTGGTTTGTAAGCAGATTACTTTACCTTAATAATATCAGCGAAGTTGAAATAGATAGTTCTGCAATCATTGATTTGCCTGTTAAAGATACTATCGAATACTTAATTAATAATAGGTTGGATGATTATATTAGCTTTCTTATTGTCGTAGATGCTATAGCAAGAAGCTATAACACAAATATTGAAGATTTAATTAATATGAATATTAAAAAATTATCTGCTAGAAAAAACAAAAACACAATAAAAGGTAGTGGTGAGCAACGCTAATAATTATAAAGGGTTTTAGAACTCAGAATGGAGATTAATTATATACTTGTTGTTTTAGTTATGGCTTTATTAGTATTTGAGGTATTTAATATTTTTAATATAGGTAAGGCGCATAATGTTTCAGTATACAAAGCTAAAAGCCCTAATCTTGAATTTCAAAACATGCATAAATTTATTAATAATGCAGTTAGAAGACAATTACTTTATGAAGGATATTTTCATAATGAAACATTTATACCAAACATTAATTTACCTGAATTAATGAATTTAGAAGCTAGATTAATAGATAACTATTTTGATGAGAGATATAATATCGGCTATTATTTTGATATGCAGGCAAGTAAAGCAACCGCTACCAGTTGGAAATTAGTGCTGAGTGAGTTGCCTTTTAAGAAAAATGATGCTTTCAAAAGAAGAATTGCAGATATAGAAAGGTTATTACCCGAATTGGATCTGTTGCTAAACACAAACAGGATAAGACAGGGAATTGATTGTAAATGTAATATAGCATTAGTAAATGATGGAGTTATTTATTTTACACTTGATAGACCTGATAAGGAAGTGATAACATATCAAAAAGCTTTAGAAAACAATATGCTTAGTAAAGGTGAAATACCTATTGGTGTAGATGAAGATTTGAACTTCTTGAATGTAAATATTTTCGATGATCAATATTTTAGCTGGGCAATTATCGCATCTTCTCGTTCAGGTAAAACAATGTTAATTCATTCAATATTAAAAACTCTTACAAGCAAATATAACGAGAATGATTTAGAACTAAATATTATTGATGTTGCTAAAGATGAATTAGTTAAATATGCATCAGAAAGATTAGTGTCTACATACATCAGTGATATTTCAAATGTATATAATTTCTTAATTGAGTTGGAAGGTAAGTTGAGGCTAAATAACACGAACAAAAAACTTGTCCTTTTTATCGATGAATTTCCAAAATTATTTGAAAGTGAGACCTATAGTAAAGAGATTATTAATAAGTTATCTAGTTTAGCTAGCGCATATGCATCTAAAGGGTTTGTACTTATAGTTTCCACACAGCAAGTGCGGAACAAATATTTTCCTGGTGAATTGTTGCAAAATATTAAAGTCAAAATCGTAGGTAGCAATAATGACTTTGAATTATGTAAAAAAAGATTACACATAAGTAATAGAATAGACAGTGTAAGCGGTATTGGGAATTTTATTTACAAAGATGATTGTGGAGTGGAGAAAAGATTTACTTCGCTTTATTTAGATTAGTTTGGAGCATTGAAGTGTGTATAAGTTAAGTATTTTTTTGTTATTTTTCTTTTTTAGCGTTTGGGTTATGTTGGGTGCATTGTCAGAATATTATGAAGTGCGAATTCTTTATATGGTGGTTTTAACAGCTATAAATTTTGGTGTTATTATATTTGTGTCAAAGTCGCACGACTCAAACTTCATGTATAACTTTTATGAGTCAACTAAACATAAAAGAATAATTTTAGATAAGAAAGAGAATGAAGTACAAAAACAAATTAAAGAATTAAAGAAATTAGAGATGCTACTTCTGCAAAAGGAGATGGAGATAAAAACCATTCAAAAAAATGTTAGGGAAGAAGTGTTGAAAACAATAGAGCAGTATAAGGAGAAATCAAGAGTTATATAATGAATATGCAAGATCAAACAATAATATATATTTATGTTTTATGTTTCCTCTTAGGTTTTATAGCAGGAGTACTTGCAAACTGGTAATATAATATGAGCCAACTAAAAAAACTCAAAAGGCAGAAGAAGAAACTCATAAAGAAATTGAAGCGTAAAGGTATCCCCATACATAAGAATGAAGCAATTGAAAAGTTAACAAAGCAAATAAATGCATTAGAATTCAAGGAATGATTGATGAAATATTTACTTTTAGATTTGATAATATATGGTTCACTAGTGGTTTTGTTTTACTACTGGATGTTTTAGATAATGCTAAATAAACTAGTACTTTTGACGTATTATTGACTTCATTTCAATATTGGGGGTTGACAAGCAGCAAAAATTGATGTATAATGAATTCAGCAGTAACGAAGTAAATAGCAAATGGTAAGTAATAAATAAGTTAAAAGGAGATTTTTATGTATATCAGCGAATGGCAAGCATACACAGATGGTGTCGACATCGTACTGCATAATGCAGTAGAAGTTGGCGAAGTGGATGTGAATGATATTGTATGGCAAGGACCATCAGGAGACTATTTTGTTGGGCAGCCTTTAACGGCTGAGGAAGAAGAAGCGTACGCAGAATACTCTGATGCCGGATCTGTACGTGAGTATCTGCACGAATAAGGTTTTCTAAAGTTTCAAATATACCCTGCTTGCAACCATCGAAGATTACAAACAGAGAGTTCAACTATGAAAAAATTAGCACATACCTATAGAACAGTAACCAGCACGACTTGCCAGATACCAGGAACTGTAAATCTGGTCCCCAAAGGGAAGCGGATTTATCAAACTGCCATGAAACCAGAGTTTACCCGCTCTGTGCGTCAGCTCTTGAGAGGTCAAACAGTAGAAGGAGCAGAGGTGCTTTTGTTTCTTGACGATCTTGAGTACCTTGGAGAAGAAGTAGTTTAACGTATGTAGCTTCGATGAAAGAGGCTAAAGTTAAATTATAGTTTTAGAGACCTGAGCTTTCAGGTCTTTTTTTTTATAGTGGATGAGTAAAATGCTAACTAAAACGCATTTACTTGAATTTTGACGTTTAATATTCTGACAAAGATATCAGTTCTACCTTTATAAAAGAGATTTATATTTTAGAATATTTATTATATATATTATGATTGAACTATTAGTATTTCAAATTTTTGTGTCCATAGCCATACTTTATAATACTGTAACAGGTAAATTTATGATTGCCTCTTCAATTATATTGTTTGTAGGTTTGTCTATTGTAACAGAAGATACAATTGTAAATTTAGCGATAAATTCACTTATTGGTTTGATTTATTATTGTGTGGTTTTGTTTATTAGGTATTTCACTCTACAAAGCTACTGAAAGCTCTGTATGAGGCTTTATCTGATTTTTAATGCAAATATACTATAAAGCAATTAAAATTGAATGTACCCCCCCCTTAAAACGGCTCAGAAAGGATTCTATGAGTATGTTAACTAAAGAAGAATTAAAAAGTGCTTTTGTTACAATGTTTGCTGATGTATTGATGAATGAAGAGTTAAATCATATTAAGGTTGATTTAGAGGAGTATGTAATTTACCAAGGTAAACGCTATTCATTTAGCCCTTTACCTAGAAACATTAAAGGATACCAAAAAGCTTGTTTAATTGGACTGCACGCAATAAATGAAGGGTATTGTATCCCTTCTGATTTGCATGTCGATATCTGTTCTTTATTTGGTGTTAATATAAACTTATTTCATTCGATAAGCAATGAAAGGCTCGATACTGCAAATTGTAAATATGAAACAATCGTTGCACTAAAGGAATGTTTGAAAAATCGTGATGAATCTGTTATTGATATTTTAGAGGAGTTATTTGATATTTATTACCTAGATTAGTACGATAGTACTATTGCAATATTTCCAAGCGCATGATAGTATAGGTTGTAAGGAGAACAAACAAAACATAGCACTAGAAAGGATAAAGTCATGCGTGACCCTGGACCAATAGGCAGCTAGTAATATGAAGTTAATTATCAATGTAATATTGTGGATATGTATTGTAATAAATATCTTTTTGTCAGTATCATTTATTTTATTTTCACTTAATTTATTAATTCAAAGGATTTTTTGAAATGTCACCTGAAGAAGCACGAATTATGGAAGAACAGTTAGCTAAACAGATTGCAGAACAGCAAGCAGAATTGCAAAGACAAATTGAGGCTCAACGTTTAGCTGAACAACAGCAGCAGCAAAATCAATCTAAATAGATTTTGAAGTAATATACAACTGAATAAAATCTAAATTGCCTAGTTTTCACTAGGCTTTTTTAGTCCTAGTAAAATTTAGAATACCGTTTGTGGTATAATGTAATTAAGGGCTGAGCACCCTATATAGTTACAATTTAATATACTAAAAGTTGTTTCGTGAACATTAAACGTCTTTAGCTTCTCATTGATGCTTTCATTATCACTATATAGAAAATAGATAGATGCTTATACGGTTTTACTATCTAGCTCATTACTTGTTTTGTGCTACCTAAAAATATTAGGTATGTTACTGTTTGGCCCAAGATCAAACCGAGATATAATTATCACCGTCTTATATCAACTTTGTCGGATAGCTACAAAGTAAAACTGTTGGGAGCTAAAGGGTGGGACTTATAAATTATTTGTCTGAAATTTATATAGATGAAAATTCAATAATTAGATTGCTAAAACAAGCTGATATAAACCTTAATAATATAAACTTAAATACTAGTAGTCTAAATATATGGAATGATGTTATACAACAAGCTAAAGAACAAAATAAATTAAATGATTTGTTTTTAGAGATACAAAAAGATTATCCAGACAATATTACTCTATTCAATGAATTTTTCAAGTATCTATCTAAAAATAAAATAACTAAAGAAAGTAAAACCATGGATAATCTTGACTTTAGAGACTTAGAAAAACAAATAAATGAAATGAATATTCGTTTTTCTACAACAATAAATAAGCTAGAATTAAAATTAGAAATACTAAATAAATCTTTACAAGAATTAAATAACTTTGTTAAGGATTTACCAAAAAGTAATCACACAACATCAATAACTGGTGGACAAATAACAATAATTTCAATATTAATGATCTTATTAATATCATTTCTAATTTACCTTTTGGCTAATGGAGCATCAATATTATGATTTTAGATTTAATTCATTCTTTTAGAAATGATATATATTTATTGCTTTCTTCTGTTAGCTTTTCATTAGCATTTATATTAATTTTATATTCATATTATTCTTTTGAAAGGCATAGGAGAAATACTTTATTATTGAGTATGATATTTTTATTTCATGCTTTAGCAATAAGTTTGTTAACTTTGGTTTTAGGTGATGATCCTATATTTAATATAAATATTCTAAGACCATATATTTCTTTTTTTAGATTTCTACAACTTATTACAGAGTCTATTTTTTTAACTTGTTTAATATATACATTTAGTAAGTATTATAGTAGAGGAATTGATCATGATATCTAAAAATAAATTCCAAGATGAAAAGGGTAAGCAATTAGTTTTAGAAACAATAAAAGAATTTGGTGGCAATATATCTGCTACAGCTAATAAACTAAACTGTAATAGAAATACTATTTACGCAGTAATAAGAAAGTATCCAGAATTAAATACGGTATTAGATGACGTTAGAGCTAAAAAATATGAAGACTTAAAAGAACATGTTTATGGTAGAGCATATAAAAACGATATGTTAGCTAAATGGTGGATTAGTACTCAAGCACATAAGTATGGTGATAATTTTTCTGAAAAAGCAATTATTGAAAATAGAAATGTTGATTTCAGTAATCTATCAGACAAGCAACTAAAAGAAATAATCGAAACAGGTACTTTTAGTGAATAACCTGCAAATAAGAGCTTTAGCTGAATTAGAGTTAAGAAAGAGAAATAAAACTAAGCAAAGTAATCTTGTTTTTGATAATTGGGAAGAATGGTTAAATACTATATTTCCTGATTTTTTTGATCATTCATTTTCTGAATATCATAAAGAATTTTGGGATTACATATGGAATATAGATGAAAATAGACCTAGTCCATTTGTTGCTATCTGGCCTAGGGGTAGCGGAAAATGCGAAGTGGGAACAACAAATGTAACTTTAATTGATGGTAATCAAAAAATGCTTAGAGATGTTGTTGTTGGGGATAAAGTACTTTCATACAATGAACATACTGGTAAGTTCGAAAAAGATGAAGTATTAACTAAATGGAATAGCGGGAAAAAAGAAGTTCTTGATATAAAAACACGGACAGGGAAAACAATAAGCTGTACACCTGAGCATAAAATTTTGACATTTGATGGGTGGAAGCAAGCAAAAGATATTACCTTAAATGATAGGCTTGCAGCACCGAGGTATATTCCAAATTATAAAAAAGATTATTCACATTCAGATGAAGCAGTGCGTTTTTTGGGCTATATGATTGCTGAAGGCAGTACAGTTGATTCAATTACCTTTACTAATTTTGATCATGAAATTATTGACGATTTTATTTATTGTGCAACATCTTTAGGAATGGAAGTAAAACAAATACGTGAAGGACAGTATAGGGTAAACAAATGTAGGCAATGGGCAAGAGATAATCAGTTGTTTGGTTGTAAAGCTATAAATAAAAGAATGCCAGCTTGGGTATTTTCATTGCCGGATTATCAAAAATGGATATTACTGTCTACCTTAATAGATACTGATGGATACATAACTTGTGGAAAGAATATTGGAATAACATTAGCTAATGAGTATTTGATTAGAGACATTGAAAGGCTTTTTTTACAAGTCGGTGTGCTAACTAGTTTTTACTACAAGAAAAATAATCATGCTGGTGCATGGACTTTGATAATAGATCAAGACTGCATTGATGCATGTTGTAAAAACATGACATTATTATTAAAGCAAGATAAGCTTTTTGATTTGTCATCAACACTTAGATATAGTCTAATTGACACATACCCATCTAAAATTTTTAAGTCTCTTAGAAAAGGTTTAAGTCGTGAATTGAGAAATAACAATATAATAAGAATTGACTATCAATATGATGCGACAAGGAATAAAGTAAGAACTTTATTAGATTACGAAATGGTTGATTCTATTTATTTCCTAGAGACTGCACATGTTTTTTGGGATAAAGTAATTTCTATAGCTAATGGTGGTATAGAAGAGACTTTTGACTTGGAGATAAAAAACAATCATAATTTTTTATCTAATCATTTAGTAACGCATAATAGCACCAGTGCAGAATTATCAGCAATAATGCTTGGAGCATTAAATAAAAGAAATTATATTTGGTATGTAAGTTCTACAAGTGAACAGGCTAATAGGCATGTTCAATCAATTGCATCTATTTTAGAATCAGAATCTTTTGCTCAACATTATCCTGCAATGTCAAGAAGAAAGCTTTCTAAGTATTCTACTTCAAGAGGTTGGAGAAATGATCTACTTAGAACTGAATCAGGATTAACTATTCAAGCTTTAGGTTTAGATCAACCTTCAAGAGGTGCTAGAAGCGATACTGAACGAGTTAATGTTATTATTGCCGATGATTTAGATAATGTTCATGACTCTCAACTGACTACAAAAAAAAAGATTGAGACATTAACTAAAAGTATTTTACCAAGTGGATCAACTAATTGCGTAATTATTCTTATTCAAAATCTTATTTCCAATACTGGTATTTTTAGTAAGTTAGCTTCTGATAAAGCAGACTTCCTTTTAGATAAAAAACTTTCTGGTCCACATCCTGCAATAAAAGCTTTAGAATATCAAGTTACAAATAAAGGTATAAAAAATATTAGAGGTAAACCAACGTGGGATGGATTATCTATAGATACATGCAAAGCATTTATTAATGCTTATGGTATATCAGCTTTTCTTTCTGAAATGCAGCACGAGATAAAATATACTGAAGGTATGTTTTCAAATGTCAGTTTTCAGCATATTGACGATGCACCAAAATTAAAAAGAATTGTCTGTTGTTGTGATCCTGCGGTTACCAATAAAGATACAAGTGATCATAATGCTGTGTGTGTTGCAGGAGTTGATTATAGTAAGAATATTTATGTTTTAGAGTCTTGGCAAAAAAGGGCAGGGCCAGAAGAGACAATTAATAAAGCTATTAATTTGGCATTAAAATATGATTTGTCTAAATTTTATATTGAAGGAAATCAAGGGCACGATACTTGGAAAGTATTATCTAAAAGAATTTTAGAAGATAGAAATATTCCATTTCATAAACTAAGTATGGGATTAGTTGTTGCCCCAAGTAATAAATCTAAAGAGGAAAGAATAAGCCAAATGCTCTTGAGTTATGAAACTGGCAAAATGTTTCATGTCGTTGGGACTCACGTTCTTTTAGAACAAACATTACTAAATTTTGGTATTTCAAAACCTTATGATCTATGTGATGCTCTTTGGCATTGTTGGAATAAATTGATAAATGAAAATGCTTTCCTGCTCGATTAAAGGATAATAGAATGAATAAGAATTTTGTATTTGATGGAGTAAAAAATGTACCATTAAACGCTTTACCTGAAGAAGCATGGACTGTCATTAGTGGATCTGGTAAAGGTAACGATAAAAGCAAATATTATAGTTTTATAAGTGTAGTTTTTAGAGCAATAAAATTAAGAGCAAATGCAGTAAGTAATATACCTTTTACTATAGTTAGCAATAGTTCTAATGATGTTATTTTTGATTCTTCAGAAGCAATGTTTACAGAGCAAATCCCCTTTGCTATTAAACTAAAAGATATCTTTTATATGACTGAATCTAGCTTATGCATTTGTTCAGAAGCTTTTTACTTTAAGCAAATGAATAGGTTAAATAATATTTTAGACTTACAATATCTTCAGCCAAATAATATTAATGCTGTTTGGGATATGAATTCTGGTTTAGTAAAATTTGAAAGAAAAATAAATAATAAAACTAAAGATTTTGATATTAACGATATTGTTTATACTTATTTTCAAAATCCTTTAAGAGAAACTAAAGCAGATGTAAGCCCTTTGGAAGCTGCATCTAATAGTGCACAGGTTGTGTTATCGATTGACAATTTTATCCAACAATTCATAGAACGTGGAGGAGTAAAGGTCACACTACTTCAAGTTCCAGAGGATACAAACGAATTTGAACGTAGGCGATTAAAGCATTGGTGGCAAAGAACTATTAACGGTATACGTTCTGCTTGGACAGCGCATGTAATATCAAATCAAATTAACCCTGTGATCTTAGGAGAAGGTTTAGATGCTATTTCAAAAGATAATGGTCTAACTAAAGAAAGAAAAGAAGACATTGCTATTTCATTTGGTATTCCATTTTCAAAACTTTTTAGTAATGCTTCTAATTTTGCAACTGCTAAACAAGATGATTTAGCTTTTTATAATGAAACGATTATACCTGAAATACATAAAATTGAATCATCTTTCAATGAGCAATTATTTGAAGATTTAGGATACACATTAAAGTTTAATCCTCAAGCGTTAAGTATATATCAAGAGGACGAAGTAAATAGAGCAGACGCATTGCAAAAACTTACATCATCTGGTGTTGATTTATCTTTAGCTATGCAGATACTTGGATACAATTTACCAGAAGGTGTTTCGTTTGATGATGAAAGCGTTATAGAAGCTCGTACAGAGGATTTAGAAGAAAGTAAATCTTATACCATTAAAGAAGAAAAAAAATCAAATCTAGACACCTCTACGGCTGTTGAGAGCGAAGTTAAAGCTTTCAATAAGTGGATTAAAAACAAATTATCTAAAAATAAGCAATTCGATATTAATTCCTTTAGCAGCGATATATTGAGCCACAAGCAAAAGCTTAATATATTAAATAATTCTGTATCTAAAAAAAACTTTGAAGATGGAGATGATCAGTTAAGAAATACAATTGAGAATGTTATTGCGACTGGTGTTGTTGAAAATTTTGAAAAGCAAAAGCAAGAGGTTTTAGAAAATATACAAGATTACAATTTAGAAACTCTGGATAATGTTATGCGAATCTTTTTAGAAGATTCATTAACGCCTGTTATTGATATTGCAATAGATTCAAATGTATTGTTTTTTAATTCGTTATTACCAGAAACAAAAAGAGTAATTATTGCATCTGATTTCGATTTAGTTAATGAAGCTGTTTTAGATTGGCTGTCAGACTACAGTTTCGAACTAATAGGTGGGATAAGTGATACTACTAGAGATGTTTTAGAAAATGAAATAAGTAGATGGATAGAAGAAGGGGAAAGTTTACCTGTTTTGGCAAATCGTTTAAGCCAGTTTGTTTTTTCAGAGGCGAGAGCAAGGATGGTTGCTGAAACAGAAGTGACTAGAGCTTATGCAGAAGCTAATAGAGAGATTTGGCGAAGAAGTGGGATAATTCAGGAAATGACTTGGAGAACAAGTCAAGATGAATTAGTTTGTCAAATTTGTTCTCCTCTAAATGGGCAAGTAATTAATGTGAATTCAGACTTAGGCTTTATATCAGAGCAAATAGGTAATATAGCTATCCCGCCAGCACATGTACGCTGTCGATGTTGGATTGTTCCTGTAATTAGTCAAGGAAATATAATTACAAGAAATGAATTTATAAATAGGTTGACTGATAATGGCTAGTATTGAAATAACAGGTTTAGATGAAATATTAGTGCGAAGAGGGTATAAATCAATTTTAGATATGCATATACCAATGACTAAAGCATTAACATTAGTACATAATGAAATAGCTACCTATCCGCCACAAAGACCAAGCAATTATAGAAGAACAGGTACGTTGGGAAGAAGTTGGACTACTAAATTAGAGAGGATGTCTACAAAATTATTAAGTGGAAAAGTAGGTACAAATATAAAATATGCCCCTTATGTGCAAAGCGAAGAATTGCAAGCTCGACAACATAGAGGGCATTGGCAAACTGATGAACAAGTTTTAGATGAAAACGAAGATAGAATTAACTCAATATTTTTTGAATACCTTTTAGGCTCATTGACTTAGCTGAATTGTTTCCAAAGCATTTTGAATCTTTTCTATAAATAAAGCAACATTTATAATTACATTTGTATTAGCATCTATGAATTTCGGTGGAGTAGAAATTAGTTTTGTAATAATTAAACCGTCTTCACTAATATATGCTTTTACAACTGCAATATCATGTTTTGATGCTTGGAGAAAAAATAAAATTGTATTGTCACTTATGATATTAAATTCAGATTTTCTAAAATAAACATCTAAATATTTCATTATTATCTCCTAGTAAAATTTAGAATACCGTTTATGATATAATGTAATTAACTTATAGCTCAAAGAATAATTAACAGAATATATTTCTAAATTAAAAATAACTTTAGAAATTAAATCACTGATAATTTTATCTAAATCTTTGTTAGGGTAGGGGCATATAAACTGAACTAATGTTATTGTCAGATAATTATCCCAATAACCTAAAACAGATATTAAACTTATCCAAGTTGAGTGTAAGGCTAACGTTTTCATAATAACAAAAATGTTATCACAAATATAACAAAATAGCAATAAGTCAAATGACGTATTTTGCAATTTAAGGAGGGAGTTAATGCTAGAAAAGTTTTCGTATCAAGATAGATGCTGGCAATTAAGTAAGGCATTTTGGAATAAATACCCTGAATTTTGGCTAGAGAAAATAGGAGTTTGGGAAGATTTTATAATTGTATGGGGGGATGGAAAATACTTCAAAATTCCATATTCTGTTGATAACAATGCAATTATGTTTGCGGATGATTGGGAAGAGGTATATCCAGAATGGATCTCTTCAGAACATGTATTGATGGAAGAGATAAAAACATTTAAGAATTTTGTCGTCAAACATGAAGATGAAAATACACTTTTAATTGGTGGTTATGGTGTCATTTTTGACTCAGTAGATTTAGAAGGTGAAAGCTTTACTAAGAATACTGATTTTATGCTTGATATATTTCCAGTGCAAGCAATGCTGTATGATCACAATTGCAGCGGAATTGATGAAGTAATTGGTAGAACTAAATCAACAAATATTAATGACTATGGAATTTGGGTAGAAGCGGAGTTATATAAGCATAAGAAATATACTGAAGCTATTGAACAATTGATGGCTAAAAATGTTTTAGGTTGGTCAAGTGGTTCTGTAACTCATATGGTTACAAAAGAAGGTAATGAAATTAAAAGATGGCCGCTAGTTGAGTTTAGTTTAACTACAACTCCTGCTGAACCTAAAACATTAGGCGTTGAAAAATTAGAATTGCTAGCTAAAAACTTTCAAGATATTGCGAAATCATTAGAGAGCCTAGAGCTAAAGAATGATAAAAATACTGAGAAAGTTGAACATAGTGAAAGTAAAAAACAAACTAAATTAAAGGGAAATAATAAAATGGATCAAGAACAAGTACAAAATTATATTGAAAAGCAGATGAAATCATTGCGTGAAAGCATGACTGTTTCTTTTGGTGAAGAATTGAAAAACACTTCTGATTCTTTTAGTGAACAAATTAATAAAGTTCTAGAAGTTTTGGAAGGTAGTAAGAAGAATGCAGGCTACATTACGGAAGATGGTGGCAATAAAGATCCGCAAGTTAAATCTTTTGGTGATTTCCTTTTAGCAATTAAACGGCGTGACATTAAACGATTAGCATCTGTTTACAAGTCTACTAAGGATGTGGGGGATGACAGTGGTGAAAGTGGCGGTTACTTATTGCCAGAAGAATATCGAGCGGAATTGCTTCAACTTGCAATGAATTCTAGTCAAGTTTTGCAGCGAGTTCAGCGTGTACCTGTTAATAGTGGCTCTGGCCGTTATCCTGCACTAGATCAATTTGCTGCTCCAACTGCTGGTGTAGGTGACACTGCTTTTGCTGGTGGTTTGGTTGCTAATGAAGCAGGTAGCGGGTCCAGTGGTGGTACACTTACTGAGACACAACCTACTTTTGAAACATTAAACTGGCGATTACATAAGGTTGGCGGATTTGTTCAGGTAGATAATGAATTGGTTGACGACTCACCATTTGCTATTGAACAGTTACTTCGCTCTCTTTTCTCTGTAGCTATTGCAGGGAAAAAAGAATATTACGTATTGCGTGGTACTGGAAGTGGAGAACCTCTGGGTATTTTGAATAGTGATGCTGCTATTGGGGTTGCTGCTGATAGTTCAGGTTCTTTTACTTGGAGTGATAGTACTGAAATATTTTCACGCTTTAAGAGTGCAGGTGGTACACCTGTTTGGCTTGTGCATCCTTCTATGTGGGAGTCAATCCTGACTATGGAGCTTGGTTCTGCTGGTAGTTTAGCTTATGTAAACAGTATGCAGACTGCAAATCCTAATTCTTTGATGGGTTATGAAATTTTGACATCCGAACATCTTCCACAAAGCAATGCTAGTGGTAATATTGTTTTAGCAGATTTGAATGCTTATCTAATGTTTGAGAAACAGGGTTTGCAAATTGCTATGAGTGAGCATCAGGCGTTTACATCAGACCAAATTACATGGCGCTTTTTAGAGCGTTGTACTGGTATGTCATGGTTGCGAAGTGCAATTACTTTGGCAGGTCCTGGGAGTGCCTATACTGTGTCGCCATTTGTTTATAACGCTAATTAAAATATACATGTCCTTTGGAGACTAATTAATGAAACAATGCAATACATGTTTTAACTTATTACCTTTAGATAAATTCGAGTTTAGAAATGATACAAGTGATTACAGATTGCAATGCAATAAGTGCCGTTCAAATAAACAAAAGCAATCAAGCAAGCAAATAAGATCGCAATGGAAGTATAAAATAAATTCTTTTGGCAAAGATATAGTTTATAAAACGCACCCAAAAGGACAAACACGCTGTTGTAAATGCAAAAAAATAAAAAAAGTAATTGAATTCAGTATAAATACATATAGAGCAAATGGTCTTAATACTTGCTGTAAGAACTGCTCTAAAAAATCTAGCAAATATAACGCTGAAAAAAATAAAAGATATTGGAATAGAATGATAAATAACTATGGCAATAAAATTATTTATCAAATGAATTTCAATAAAAACAAAAAATGTTATAATTGCAAAAATATTAAACATACAAGTGAATTTCAATTATCATTGAGAAGCGTTGATGGATTAAACAGTGCTTGCAAGCATTGCTCTAATATAATTCTAGCAAAAAGATATAGAAGTAAGTATCCAGAAAAGCAAGCTGAATTCAAACATAAAAGACGCATGAGAAAATCAAATTGCAAAATAAACGATCTTTCTTCTACTGATATATTGATTTTACAAAGAATGTTTCCAAAATGTTTGGTTACTGGCGACGTAAATAATCTGCATTTAGACCATGTAATCCCGATTAGTAAAGGTGGAAATAATACTATTACTAATATGCAGATTGTCAATAGTACTAACAATTGCTCTAAAGGTAATAAGTTTGATAAAAGTAAACCAAAAAAATATGATTTTAGAAATGAAATAGATTTAGCTTTATTAGAATCATATTCATTTTGTAAAAATTTAGGAGAAAAAGAAAATGGAACGATTAAGTGAAAAGGTTGCTGTTGTGTCTGTAATTGATCCAGATGCTTACGCTGCGTCTACTGTGAATGGCGATGTTATTGACATGCAAGATTACGAACAGGTTATGTTTATTTTGCAAGTTGGCACTTTAGGTTCTGGTGCAAGTGTTAGCCTTACTATTAAAGGTGACACAACTAGTGGTGGATCTTTTACGACTACAATAACAGGTAAAGTAACGGCTAATCTTACCCAGGCTGGTTCAGATAGTGATAAGCAAGCTATTATTACAGTAACGCAAGATGAAGTAACAAATCAAGGTCTACGCTATTTACGTGAGGATTTGTTAATACAAAATGCTACTTCAGATGTTGGTACTATTGCTTTAGGTACTACTCGTTATGGACCAGCTAGTAATTTTGATTTAGCTAGTGTCGATGAAATTATTAATTAATTAAAACAGGGGATT
>ERZ869936.338-NODE-338-length-47451-cov-7.125833_pt1 | contig 47451 bp, 38 predicted proteins | sample MGYA00520876_ERZ869936 | MGnify/ENA primary metagenome ERZ869936 (study PRJEB32218, sample SAMN09650985) | biofilter metagenome | isolation source: enrty point of leading RO module | place: Saudi Arabia: Thuwal, RO plant located on Red Sea | collected 2016-02-17 ... | reverse complement strand
GGGCTCCAGGACAGGCCCGGATAGTCCTCGCGGACGGCGGAGAAGCCATGGAAGACGCGACGCAGCCGGCCGACGTGTTGTGGCGTGACATGCCCGACACGGCGGCACCAGGCCTCGTCCGAATACTCCGTCGCCGGAGCTTCGCTTTCGCGGAGCGCTTCGCGCCACTCGTGAATAATGCGGCCCTTCTCCCAGTTCGTGGTGCTGACCAACTTTTTCCACTGTCCGACAAATTGGTCGGAGGTTTGATCGACGATCGCAGAATCCATGCGTGACAACACTTCCTGCACTGGCGGATCGAAAAACGAGCGTGCCGCGCGCGTCGCGGCGATGAACTGCCGATTCTAGCAAACCGGCTGCTAGCGTCGCCTCGCGCAGCCGCGCGCCCGTCCCGCGAGCCATCGCGCGACGCGACAAAAAGCCAAGGGCGCCGCGATTGGCGCGTTTGGTGGCACGCACGACGCGGCGGATCACTTGGGGAAAACTTGTTAGCCGGCGCGGCGACGCGGCAGCGCGCTCGACGAAGCCTGCGGCGGACCGGCGCAGCGGAGTCGCGCGACTATGTGGACGGCGGCGCCGTTTCCTCGGCCACGAAGCCACAGCCCTTGTGGCTGCCGTCGCAGAACGGCTTGTTGCCCGAAGTGCCGCAACGGCAAAGCGCCACGGCCGGCTTGTCGGGATTCACAGGAAACGGTTTCCCGTCCTGGTCCACTATCGAAACGGCCCCCTCCACGAGGAACGGTCCGTTGGGTCGCACGCGAATCGTGACGGTCATGAAACTTCCCTTCGCAAGAGCGCATTAGTCGTCGGTCGGCGGCGCGTCGGCGATGGTCCGAACATCGGCGCGCTCGACGCGGGTCAGTCTACCGAAGCCGGATCGCAACGCCAAGCGGTGCACGTGGCGCATCACGCGGCCGGCGTTCCGCGCTGTCGCGATCAACACTGCCCCGACCAACTATTCCGGCTCGGCCTGCGGTTCCGCGGGCGCAGGTACCGGCGCTGCTGCCGGCGGCGCGGGCTGCGCTTGCCGGAGATAGACGGTCACCGGCTGCTCGGGCAGCTTATAGAAGAAATTGAGCGACTGGTCGGACTGACGTGCGTCGTCAGCAAGCGGTTCGGCCGGCGCGATGGCCGGAGTATTGGTCGGTGCGTCGGCTGGGGGCGCGTTGGCGGCTTGCGGCTTTGTGGCGAGGTCGCGGAGTTGGAAACCGAGTTGGAGATTGCTCACGCGGCGCCGACCTTGCTCCTGCTCCAATTCGTTGACGATCAGTTCGACCTGCTCGGGCGTGGCGTCGACCGTGTATTGCACGCCCGCCTGTTGCTCCGCATTCTGCTCGGGTATTTCGGCGTTGGGCTCGTTATCGACCGCCTTAACGTCGACGCGGTGGTACTGCAGCTTGTTGCCGGCGAGAACTTTATCGAGCTCGTTCTTCGAAATGAATTCGGGCGTGACGTCGCACTGAATCAGCAAAACCTGGTCACGGTTCTTGAGGGCGCGAGAAATGTTGGAGTCGAGCATGATGTTGTCGACCGGCTGAGCTTCGACTCCCATCAGGGCTTTGTGCCCCAACTGGTTCCGGCCGTCTTGCATACCGTTTTTCGAGGTGTACATCCGATTGCGGAGCACCTTTTGTTGGGCCGGCTCGGCGCGCTTCAGCGCCGAGCGCTCTGAGCCCGCTCGTCGTTCCTTGTGTTCGCGTTCCAAGGACCGATCATCGGGCGACTTGGTCAGCGTCGGAACGGCATAGCGATCCGTCTCGGCGGCGCGCGCGTCTTTGGCCGGCATTTCGTCGGCGGCGGCGCCCAGGTCGGTGACCGCTACGTCGGCCTCGGAGGCCTCGCCGGCCGCTTTGGCGTCGGCGCCTCGATGCGCCTCTTCGGGCAGCCCTTCGAGCGCCACTTCGCGGTCCATCTCGTCCGGCCCGCGCTGGGTGTCGAACAGCGCGACCATCAAGGCAGCGGCCACGGCGATGGCCGGCCAGACGAATATCCGTCGCGAACGGTTCCACCAATTGCCCGAGGCGCGTGACGACGGTTCGATCGCGGCGCCGCCGGCGGAACGCTCTTGCCCGCTGAGGACAGCGCGTTCTGCCTTGCGCACGACGGCCGGTCCCAGATCGTCGGCCAACTCGTGCCGCGGCAGCGCCTGCAAGTCGGCGCGCACGGCGCGCAACTCTTCGTGCAACTGCCGATACTCGGCGTCGGTGTCCAACCACTGCTCGACGCGCGCACGCTCCTCGGCCGACAACTCGTTGTCGAGATACGCGCTGAGCATTTCTTCACGTGGTTCGGTGGTCATTGCAATGGGCCGGCCCGTGCCGTCAGGCTCGCTGTGCCTGACTGACCGAGAAGCCGATCGATACTTGGGTTGTGGTGGTTCCTATCAATTCTAGCTTCGATGTTCCGGGATGACGTTTTTGAGCTGATCGCGCAGTTGCACTCGGGCGCGGTGCAGCCGGCTGCGAATCGTTCCAATCGGAATCTCCAGGATTTCGGCAATTTGTTCGTACGAGCAGTCGTCCATCTCGCGGAGAATCAAAATCGTGCGGTGCTCCTCGCTCAGTGCGGCCAGCGCCTGATGCACCTGGCAGGCACGCTCCTGGCGTTCGAGCCGGGCTTCGGGAGGATCGGCCCCGTCGATCGGCTCGTCTCCGAGCACCTCGCGGGCATGCTCGACCGAGGCCATTGGTTTCTCGCGCCGGCGGCGGCTGATGGTCAGGTTCACGGCAATGCGATAGAGCCAGGTGTAGAACGCGCTGGAGCGGTTGAACGTCTCTAGCTTGACGTAAGCCTGAACGAAAGCCTCCTGGACCATGTCATACGCCGTATCGGCCGACCCGGAAACGTGGACCAGCGTGTTATACAAACGATCTTGATAGCGGGCGACCAATTGCCCGAACGCGGCCGAATCACCGTCAAAAGCTTCGCCGGTGAGATGGACGTCGTCTTTCACAACCGCTCCCGCAATTTGGACGCTCGGGCCACCGGAAAAGTTCCACCCCGCGGCCGGGCGTACGACGGTGGAAAGCGCGAGAAAAGCATGCGTATCGGGGCACGACTTATGGGGTATTGTTCGCCGCGTTTTGCGGCTTGTCAAACCCGGCTGGCGGCTGTGCCGCCACGCTATCGGCATGCGGTTTGGCCTACGATCCGGCCACGGCCAGACGCGCCGGCCATCGCAATCCGGCAGGTTGCCTCAACAGGTAAGCCCACAGCGCCAGACCGGCCACGAACAGCACGATGCTGATGTTCTGCGAGATGGTCAACCCAGTGTTGAGCACGGACGATTCGTCGACCCGCACCATCTCGAGCAAGAATCGCAGCACGGGATGGATCGTCAGGACCCAGGCAGTCAGCTCACCATCGCGGCGACGATACGGCTCGTACGCCAGCAGGAAGAAGCACAGCAGCATGCTGTCGGCGAAACTATAAAGCTGTGTGGGATGCACCGGCCGGCTGGTGGGTCGCACGTCGGGTAGCGTCCACCGAGCAGGTTCGGCCGCGCCGGCCACATGCACCGAAACGGGGCGTCCGGCACCGAACGTGCCCAGTAGCGCAAACTGCGCCGTTTCGACCGAATTGACCGGCTTGTCGTTGATGGCGGTGACCTGCTGGCCCGGCCGCAAGCCCGCGCGGTCGGCGGCCGAATCCGGCTCGACCGAGTCGATCACCGCCGGGGCGCTGCCCGAACCGCGAAACGTGAGCCCGTGGATGTACAAGTCGCCGCGTGTGGCCTGATCGATGTAGGCGGGCGTCTCGGGAGGAAACTCTACGGCCCACGGCGCGTCGGTGATGCCGCCGTAACAACAGCCGTTTAGAAAACAGCCGATCCGACCAAGGGCCGCGCCCAACACGACTCCCGGCGCGATCAGGTCGGCTAGCGCCAGCCCGGGCAAGTTGTGCTTGTAGACAAACACGATCAGGGCCGCGCCGCCGGCGAGCATCGAACCAAACACGACCAGGCCGCCCTGCGTCAGGTTGATGATTGCCGCCAGCGTCGCGCCCAACGTCGGCTTTTGGAACATGTCCCAGTACTGGACGACGTAGAACAGCCGCGCACCGATGATGCCCGACACGAACAACCACATCGCCAGCGAAAGGATGATTTCCGGGTCGACCCCTTTCTGCGTGGCCCGATAGACCGAAAGTCCGACGCCGGAGATCACCGCCAACATCATCATCACGCCGTATCCGCGGATCAGCAGTCCTTCCGGCTGAATCAAGACGGGCAGCACGTAGGCAATCGCGAAACCGACTGCGCCCAGCGTGATCAATTGGCCGACCATGTCCTTTCGCCAGCCGTGACGGATCAGCGACCAGGCGACGATCGCGAAGCTGGCAACGGCCCAAATGCCCAACAGCAAGCCGAAGCCGAACAGATCGACGCCGGCGATCTGGCGAGGGATGACGAACAGCGTCTGTTGCACGGTGATTGGTCCTGCGTGGTCGTAGAATGTCGTCCGTCCGCGCCGGCAGGATGATTCGCGGCGCGGGCACTATCGTTTGCCGATCAGGGACCGATCGTTGCGTTGTCGATCAATCGGGTCTTGCCAACGCTGGCGGCGATGGCTGCCAACGTGGGCTGATTCACTGTGTCGACTGGTTCCAGCGTCTCGGGATCCACCAGAGCGACGTAGTCGACGGCCAACTGGGCGTCGGCCAGCAACGCGTGCATTTGTTTCAAAATCGTACTTGCGTCGCGCGTGCCCTGCTCGACCAACTGGCCGGCCAGCTTGAGGCTTTGCGAAATGGCCAGGGCCCGCTGGCGCTCGCTTGCCGAAAGGTACACGTTGCGCGAGCTGAGTGCCAATCCGTCGGGCTCGCGCACGATGGGACACACCTCGATGCGGACCGGCAGGTTCAGGTCGTCGACCATGCGTCGCATCAACATGGCTTGCTGGTAGTCCTTGCGACCGAAATAGGCCCGATCCGGGCGCGCGATGTTGAACAGCTTGAGGACGATCGTCGCCACGCCACGAAAGTGGCCGGGCCGGAACTCTCCTTCGAGCACGAGCGCCGGACCCTCCATTTCGACGTAGGTCGCGTGGCCCGACGGATACATCGAGTCGGTCGAGGGGGCGAAGACCAGATCCACGTCGCGACCGGCCAGCGACTCCAAGTCGGACTACAAGGCGCGAGGATCGCGTTAGAAGTCTTCGCCCGCGGCGAACTGTGTCGGGTTGACGAAGATGGTCACGATCGTGAAGTCGCACTGCCGCCTCGCCGCGTCGACCAGGCTCAAGTGACCGGCATGCAGCGCGCCCATCGTCGGCACGATGCCGATCGTCTTGCCTGCGCGGCGAGCACGTTCGACCTGCTCGGTCAATTCGCCGGCGTCGGTAATGACGCAGGGTGACGAGGACGATCTGGTTGCGTTCATGCGCGTTGCGTCAAGGGTTGAGTTGCTTGGACGGCCGCGACGATTTCGGCGAACTGTGCGTCGAGGTCCGCACCGCCAACTTGCAGCACGGGAGCGACACGGGGTCGGCTGGCCAGTTCCAACAGTTTCGCCCGCAGACGATCGTGCCAGGCAGACGATTGGGGCGCGTCGGCTGCCGGTCGTGTTTTGTTCAGCGCGCTGACCGCCGAATTCGCGAACGGCGGAGTATCGGTGAGGACCAGCAATTTGGGCAAGGCCAACTCGGCCGTGGCGGCCTGATGGGCAGCGCAATACTCGCGAAACGGGCCCGGTTCGAGCGCGAGCTCGGCATACGCAAGGCATTGATCCACGAAATAGTCGCTGACGACCAGTGCCGTGGATGCGTCCCACGGTTGCGCGGCAAGCTGCTGGCACCGCGCGTGCAGATACTGCTTGTGCGCGGCGAGTTGAGATTGGACCCGGTGCGGCGCTGTTGTCTCGGATGGTTGCCCGGCAGCGTCGGCTTGCTGAGTCTCCGTGGCCGGATCGGCCAGGAACGTGCCCTTGAACGATTCGGCGAGCCGCCTAGCCAGCGCCGTCTTCCCGCTGCCCGGCGGTCCCAACAGTGCCACGTACGGCGGCGCGGCGTCGAGCCGCTGAAGCAGTTCACTTACGGACCAACCCAACGTCGGATGCCGCATGTCCGGCGCGATCTCGGCGGCCGGTTCGAGGACGAAGCGGCGAAACGCCATCCGCGGATGGGGAACGGTCAGCCGCGGCGTGTGAATCCGCGCGTCGCCGTAGAGCAACAGATCCAAGTCGATCGTGCGCGCCGACCAGCGCTCCGCGCGGCGGCGACCCAAACGGTTTTCGACGTCGTGCAGCAGGTCGTGCAACTGCTCGGCGGACAGGCGTGTTTCGAACACGGCCGCGGCGTTGAGAAACGGCTGTTGGCCGGGCGTGCCCCCGATGGGTTGCGTTTCGACCAGCGAACTGCAGCGCAGCGCGTCGATACCCGGCTCAGCCCGCAGCATCTCCACAGCACGGGCCACGTGGTGCGCGCGATCACCAAGGTTCGAGCCGATCGCAATCAAACAACGGGGCATGATGGTCGCAGCCAGGAAGCGGAAGCACGCGAAAGTCGGGCGGCAGCGGTGGTGCGCGTCTGCCAGCGCGACTTGTGCGCGCGTGGGCGGACATCTGCTCAATTCTAGGAAACGCGCCGGCGGGGGCCAAGTTGGAAGCCGGCGCCGATCGTTCGCCGGCGGGCCGTGGGAAGCTAGCCGCTCGACGTGACTTTCAACGTATCTGCAGCCCGTGGCGCGACGGCAAACACGGACAGCAGGGCCGGCAGGAAGATCAAGTCGCCAACGAGCGCCGAGCCGATCGTCGAACACGCCATCGCGGCAAAGAGGCGAAAGTCTGGCAGTTCGCTGGTGAGCACCGCGCCGAAGCCCGACACCAGGGCGACGGTCGACATCATCAGCGCGGTGGCGACACCGATGAAGCTGCGGCGAATCGCCGCCCGTACGTCGCGATCGACGAGCACTTCACGCTGGTAGCGCGACAGAAAATGGATCGTGTCGTCGACCGCAATCCCCAAGCAGATCGTGAAAGCACAGACGCTTTCGATTTCGAGCGGACGTCCCATCACGACCAACAAGGTGGCGGTGAACACCAGGGGAAACAGATTCGGCACGACGCTGATCAAACCGAGCCGCAGCGAGCGATAGACCAGCCCGATCACAATCAGAATGACCGCCGCGGCAGTGGCCAGGCTGCGTCGCAGGTCGGCAATGATCTTGCCGATCTCGCGGCCGGTCACGACGGGGTCGCCCGACAGTTCGACCGTCAAGCCGGCATGTTGTTGTGCCAGCGGCGCGAAGCTCGCCCGCAAACGGTCGAAGACGGGCAAGTAGCGGGCCATGCCGAGATCCTGCACTCGGGCGGTCACCACGGCGCGGCGCGCGTCGGGATCCCAAAGTGGTTGCGTCAGGTTCTGGGGAAAGAGTCGCAGCAGCGGCAGCCGGGCCTCGAGGTTCTCGTCGTTGCCGGCAGAAAGCGTGAGCAACACGTTGCGAATGGAAAACGGATGGCGCACCAGCGGCTCGGCGCGCAGCGCCGACGTGACTTCGTCGATGGTCGCCAGCATCTGGGCTTCGTCGAGACTCGTTGCGTCAGACCAATCGAGCACGACGGCCAAGGTTTGAATGCCGCCAAATGCTCGGTCGCAATGGGCCAACGCCTGATACGACTCGCTGCTGGAAGGAAAGTCGGAACCGAGCGTGTTGTCGGGCCGAAGGTTGAGCGCGATCAGCGTGAAGGCGGCGGTCACCAGAATGCCCACAGCACTCATCGTGCGGGCGTGATCGATGATCCAATCGACGGCGCCCTGAAAGTGTGTCAGGTTTTTGCCGACGATATCGTGCTCGTAACCGGCGTGCACGCGCCGGCCCAACCGCGTGCTGCACAACAGGGGCACGACGGTGATTACCGCCGCGAAAGTGAGCACGACGCCCACGGCGCACGAGCGGCCGAACGATTGAATCACTTCCGAATCGGCAAGCGTGAGCGAGCCGAAGCCGATGGCCGTGGTCAGCGACGTGAGAAAGCAGGCGGAGCCCAAGTGGCGGATCGCGTCGGTCGACGCGTCGACCGGCGAAACGCCTTCGGCCCGGGCGCGACGAATGTCGACCATCAAGTGGATGCCGTCGGTGAAGCCGACCATGATCAACATGATGGGCATGATCACGTCGGCCAGTTGATTGAGATCTTCCTGCCAGATGTGCAGCGCGCCCAATGTCCAGAACACGCCGAGCATCGGTGCTCCGGCGACAATGAGCACGGCGGCGGCTCCGCGAAACAAGATGCCCGCCAGCACGAACGCCAACAGGCTGCCGATCACGAGGAACTTTACGTGGTCGCGCTCGAAGGCGTTGCTCTGCTCGACGAACAGCGGCAGGCGGCCGGTCGCGCGAACGCGCACGTCGGATTGCCCGGCGGCGTCGAGCGCCACTTGGCGGACGTGCATCGCGGTACGCTTGCGCCAATCGGTCGGCGTTTCGAAGTCGGCGGGTGAAGGCGGCTCGAGCACGACCGGCATGAGTAACGTGCGTCCGTCTTCGGCGAGCAACTGGCCCACGATCAGCGGATGCGCCAAGGCTTGCCGCCGGGCTTCGGCAAAGCGTGCCGGCGAATCGTCGGCTGCCGGCATCCACGTGACAGGCAGACCCAGCACGTTGAACTGCGGCACGTCGTCCGGCGCAATGACCTGGGAAACGGCGTCGAGCGACTCGACGGCTTTTTCGACGCGGCGCACCGCGGCCAGCGATCGGGGCGTGAACAGATCGTCGGACTCGACGACCAACAGCATGCTGCCGCCGCGGCGACTAAGCGACTCATTCACCTCGGCCAGCAATTCCATGCTGGCGTCGGGCTCGTCGTCGAACGCGGCGCGCCAATTGGGCACGCGGCCGAAATTGCCCCATGCGGCAATGGCCGTCGTGATTACGATTCCCAGTGCGACCAGACCGCGGCGCCGCGCAAAGAACCGCGCGAAGCCTTCCGCAAGATCCATGACACCTCGACCTGTCGGCTGGTTGCCCGTTCGTCGTCGGCTGGAACTGGGCCAAGAAAACCGTGTACGGTTCTGTCCGGCGGGAAGTTCGTTCTTGCCCCCGCCGCCGGACGCAGCGCGAACCGCACGTTACTCAGTGCGGAATCGCTTGGGAGATGCTGGTCCGTTCCGCCGCGAACCGTTGCGCCATCGAGGCGTTTAGGGCACTCAGCGAGGAACTGCTCCGTCATGAAAACCTAGGGGGGGCCTCCGTTGCCACGACAAGGGTCGTCGACTATCGATCCGTGCAGTCGCCGCCCCCCAAGCCGCTTTGCAAACTTGTTAAGAACGAACTACGAACAAGACTGCCGACGGACGAACGCTCTCGCGACCGCGAAACGTGTAGACATCGGGCTCTCAATCGCGCGTCCATGCACTCACGTTGCCGACGCAACCCATCCGTTCCTTATCACCAACCGAATGCATGTTTGCGTTGGGTTGGTCAAAACACCGAGAACTCAGTGTCAATCGAATCACAATCGAAGCACACTCGAACAGATGCACATTGTGAGACGCGCGCGGAAAATGTCAAGCAACTTTCCAAACCATTTTTTTCGCGCGGCGTTGCGCGTCTGTTTTCAATCGCACTTGTTCTTCATCTCGCACCGCAAGCACCGCGTCGACGGCGCGCCATTCGCCCGACCGACGCTCGGCGATTCGTAACGTTGGGTGGTAGCGACACCGTTTCGCATGCCGAATCGTGCTGAAATGCCGCGTTTTCGTAGCGCCCTTTCGCACCAGACGCCTGCGAACAGCCGGTGCCACGTCCGGATACTTGAACCGGATGCAAACCGTGGCGTACGATGGATTTGTCGGCCTTCGTGCAATTACCGCGCGCTGGAAATCGCCCCGTGAACACCGAACAAATCTCCTCTGAATCGTTCAACGAACTGCGCGGAATTCTCCTGCGCTGGCAGCGCGAGCAAGTTGCCGACGGTGCGCCGGATCCGATCGACTTTTTAGAGAAGTTGCTCGGAACGGCCGTGTGTCGGCGGCTGGGGATTTTCCGTTTGCCCGAGAATTTCTTGGCGTCGGTGGTGATTCCGGTGTATAACGAGGCGGCCACGGTAACGACGGTGATTCGCCGTGTGCGCGATAGCGGCATTCCCTGCGAATTGATCGTCGTCGACGACGGCAGTAGCGACGGTACGCGCGAGATATTGGAAGCGTATCGCGACGATGGCGATATCACCCTGCTGGCGCATGCCACCAATCAAGGCAAGGGCGCTGCGCTGAAGACCGGGTTTGCGCATGCGCGGGGCAACGTTGTCATCGTGCAGGACGCCGATCTGGAATACGACCCGGCCGAGTATTCCAAGCTGATCCAGCCCATCGTCGAAGGCCGGGCCGACGTCGTGTTCGGCAGCCGGTTTATCGGCGAGAGCCATCGCGTGCTCTACTTTTGGCATTGGGCCGGCAACCGGTTCTTGACGCTGCTGTCGAATCTGTCGACCAATTTGAACCTGTCGGACATCGAGACCTGCTACAAGGTCTTCCGGCGCGAAGTGATCGAACAGATTACGCCGACGTTAAAGGAAAAGCGGTTCGGCATTGAGCCGGAATTGACCGCCAAGGTGGCGCGGATCGACGGCGTGAGAATCTATGAGTGCCCGATCAGCTACTCGGGGCGCACCTACGCGCAAGGCAAGAAGATCAGTTGGCGCGATGGGATTCGCGCGCTGTGGTGCATCTTGAAGTATTGATGCGCTCGCTAGCGGCGCACGGCGCGTGGATCCACGGTCGTCCGCTGGGCCGATGCGCGTACCGTGCGGTATTTGGAAGCGGACGTCGTGCGGCGCGACGAATCGCGACGTTGCGCACCGGAACGTGACTGTTCTTGCAAGAGCGGACCCGGAAGAACCTCTGGCCCGTCGATCATCTCAGCGCCCGGCGCGGGCATATCGTACGGCGGAACCGGCATGCCGTAACCTGGTCCAGCGCCGTAGCTGATTGGATAGTCGCGGTAGGGTGCCTGGCTCCACGGGTAGTTGAAATCCTTGCGATAGTCATAAACCGGCACGCCGGGCAAGTACGGACGCGTGATCGAGAAACAATCCTGGCCCACGCAACGTACTACAGGGCAGGGGATGACTTGCAACACGCTCGGGTGTTTGATCAACGGCGGCGGGGGCACCAGCGCCGGAGCCATCGGAGGCGAACCGTCTTGGGGATAGCCGGGCGCATTGGGAGCCGCATATCCTTCGCCCGCCGGCGCGGAAATGACACCCCACTGGCCACGGTCGCACTCAGGACACTCGCCGCTAACCAGCGCGACGGTCAAGATGGCAACGTGAATCATGGCTTGGCCCGAGCGGGAAATGACAAAACGGCACGAACGCGCGGCGGGCGCGCGGCAATCGCGTGCCGCAGCGCCGGCTGCTATTGCCATCGGATCGTTGCAACACGGACAATGAGACGACTCGACGCGGGCGCCACCTTCGGCCGCAAACTGCCCAGGTCGCCGCCGAAGTGCTAGCACGACCAGCGGGCGTCGAAATCCGAAACTCGCAAACCCGTACCCAAAACCATCGCCCGACGAGGTGACTGCCGTGATCGTTGGCGTGCCTACGGAAATCAAGCGTGACGAATACCGGGTGGCGCTGCTGCCGGTCGGCGTCGAGGAAATGGTGCGCGCCGGTCATCGCGTGCTGGTGGAGTCGGGCGCGGGACAAGGATCTGGGCTTCCCGACGCGGCGTACCAGCGAAGCGGAGCCCAAATCGTCGACTCGGCCGCCGAAGTGTTTGGACAGGCGGACATGATCATCAAAGTGAAAGAGCCGCTGCCCGAGGAATGGCCCCTGATCCGTAGCGGCCAGATCGTGTTCACCTACTTTCATTTCGCCGCCGATCGCAAGCTGACCGAAGCGATGCTCGCAAGCGGAGCCACGGCCGTGGCCTACGAAACGCTGCGCGACCAACACGGTCATCTGCCGCTGCTGACCCCGATGAGCGAAGTCGCCGGGCGGATGAGCATTCAGGAAGGCGCCAAGTACCTCGAACGGCCACAGATGGGGCGCGGGATCTTGTTGGGCGGCGTGCCTGGCGTGGCGCCGGCGCATATCACGATCTTGGGCGGGGGAATCGTGGGAGCGAATGCCGCGAAAGTGGCTGCCGGATTCGGAGCCGACATTGGACTGCTGGACATCAATATGGAGCGGCTCCGCTATCTCGACGACATCATGCCCGCCAACGTCGACACGCTCTACAGCGACCGCCATACCGTGCGCGAGCAGTTGACCCGGGCCGATTTGGTGATCGGCGCGGTGTTGATTCCTGGCGCGAAGGCGCCCCGGCTGATTGAGCGCGACGATTTAAAGCTGATGAAGCCGGGCAGCGTGATCATCGACGTGGCCATCGACCAAGGCGGCTCGGTCGAAACCAGCCGTCCGACCACACACAGCGAACCGACGTTCATCGTGGACGAGGTCGTTCACTACTGCGTAACCAACATGCCGGGCGCGGTCGGCCGCACCAGCACGTATGCACTTTGCAATGTGACGTTGCCCTGGGCGCTGCAGATCGCCAATCGCGGAATCGCGCCGTGTGCCGAAGCCTTGCCGCCGGTTGCCCGGGCGATCAACGTCATGGCCGGCGAGGTGACCAACGAAGCGGTCGCCACGACCTTCGACCTGCCGTATTGCAACCGGTTCGACCGCTAGCACGCGTTGTGCTGTGTCGCGCGGAACGCGGGGGGCGAACAACGCGTCGCCGACGGCGGCGCCCTACTGCGGGCGCGATTGGATAGCCGGACCCGCTACTGCGGACCGGCCGGCACCGGACCGGACGCGGCGCGAACCGGCTCGTCGGCCCGCAATGTGATGGTTCCGGCGGGGCGAAAGTCGTCGCGCTGAGCGTCGTAGACCCAGGTCTCGAATCGATCGTTGCTGATTCGCGCGAGTGCTAGCCCCTTGTCGCGCACCGCTGCCAGGACGCGCTGATCGCCGTCGGGAGACGCGCGGCCCGTGTTCCATACGTCGAGAAAGGCTTGCAGCTCGGTCTCGGCCCGGGCGTCGAACATGAAGGCTTGGATCCAGGTCGTGCGGCCATCGAGTTGCGGTGGCAGCGGCGCCCGATCTTGCATGTGATGCTGGAGCCGCTCGTCGTCTGGCCGGAACAATCCGTAGTAGCTGGCGACCGTGCCGAAGTTGGTGATCGGCGTGCAGAGATACAAATCGCCTGGTTGGCGCTCTTCGGCGATGAATCGCGACGCAGCTCGGGTATAGCGCCACGTGTTGACGTCGACCCAATGGTCGACGTGGGCCGACTGCCACGCTTGCACGGCGAGCAGCGCGATCAATCCGGCCGCCGAGCCGCATCGCAGCAACCGGTTCGGCAACAGGACGACCAGCGCGGCCAGCGCGATCCAGATTGCCGGCTGCATCACGGTGAAGTACCGCAGCGCGATCATGTGATGCACCGAACGGCCAGCGTAGATCATCACCAGCGTCACCAGTGCCGTAGCGGCCAGCACGAGCGCGGCGATCCGCGCGCGGCGGCCCAGTACACATAAACCCACGATCGCGGCCGCGAGCACCACCACGGCCGCGCTGCCGGAGCCGGTCACTTGCTCGAAACCGCGCCAGATGGCGCGCAGCGTCTCGGCGGCGCTGGTGGTCGTGATGCCCCGGTCGGACCTGATGAAAACAATCATCCGCCACAGCCCGCGGGCCGAAAGCAGCAAGGCCCAACCGTAGGCAATCGCGGTGCCGCGCGCGATGCGTCGGGCCCGTTCGACGCCCGGCCCGCCTGCGCGATACGCGGTCAGGGCAGTCGCTGCGGCAGTGACAGCTAGCGCCGCCCAAGGGGCGATCGCGCCGAAGTTGATCCAGAACTGCGCCGCCAGCAGCAGCCCCAGCACGATCCACGGGCGGCGCTGCTCGGGCGCCACGCGCAGCACGCGAATCGCCTGATCCAGCACGAGCATCGAAGCCAGGGCCAGCATCGTGTACATCCGGGCCTGTTGGCTTTGGTCGACCATGTTCGGATCGACGGCCACCAGGGCGGCTGTGGCCAACCCCAGCGCGTCGCCATGGATCGTGCGCCCCAGCCGGAAGGCGACGCCGATGCACAAGATGCCGCAGAGGAATGCCGGGAGCCGCATGGCCCGAACGTCGTCGGTGCCGAACAGCTCCATCGACCCGCGCACCAGCAGATGGCTGGCGGGCCCGTGGGCCGGATCGTGCTTCCACCAGACGAGCCACCAGAGCGGGACGCGGCTGTCCTTCCAGGTATAGGCTTCGTCTTCCCAGAGAGGCCGCTCGAGCACGTTCCACGCCCGCAGCGCCACGCCGCCAATCACGATCAGTGCCAGCAGCGCCAGGACCGTTTTGCTGGGCCAACGCGAAACGGTCTCGGTCTGGCGCACGGCCTGCGCGTCTGGAGTTTCGAGCATCCGTGCGTTCTCCGGAGAAGCCACGACGCATTGTCGCAGCGCGGTTGGGACGCCGAGTCGCGACGTGCCACGGCCCGTATCGTAGTGAACGCCGCCGAAATCGGACAATGTCAGTCGCTTGAATCGGCAGCCCGGCGTAAGATGGCGGGCGCCTGGACGGCCCAACCTCGTTGACGGAGAACCGAACCATGAACAACAGCGGCGCCACCGCGATTGCGACCCTCGATTGGGTCGGCGATGTCGACGGTCATCTGACGATGATCGACCAGACGTTGCTGCCGACCGAAATGAAGCAAATCGACTGTCGCGACGTCGAATCGGTTTGGGAAGCGATTCGTTCGCTGCGGGTGCGCGGCGCGCCGGCGATCGGCGTGGCGGCGGCTTACGGCGTTTGTGTCGGCATCCAAGGAGCCTATGAGAGCGACGCGGAGCGGTGGTTCGCACGCCTGGACGAGGTGGTCGACTATCTGGCCAGCAGCCGCCCGACGGCGGTCAACCTGTTTTGGGCACTCGAACGGATGCGCGGACGCGCCGTTGCGCTACGCGGAAGTGCGTCGGTGGCGGAGGTGCGCGCTGCGCTGTTGGCCGAGGCCCGCACGATTCACGAAGAAGATCGCGCCATGTGCCGACAAATCGGGCAACACGGCGCGGCGTTGCTCGCCGACGGAATGGGCGTGCTGACGCATTGCAACGCGGGCGGGTTGGCCACGTCCGACTACGGGACCGCACTGGCTGTGTTCTTCGCCGCGCAGGAGTCGGGCAAGCGGCTGCACGTCTATGCGGACGAGACACGCCCCTTGTTGCAGGGTGCGCGGCTGACGGCCTGGGAACTGCAAGAGCGGGGTATCGAGGTGACGCTGATTTGTGACTCGATGGCCGCCCAGGTAATGCGCGAAGGTCGCGTGCAAGCCGTGGTCACCGGCGCGGATCGCATCGCGGCCAATGGCGACGCGGCCAACAAGATCGGCACGTACGGCGTCGCGCTGTTGGCCGCAGCGCACGACATACCGTTCTATGTCGCCGCGCCGTCGAGCACGTTCGACTTGTCGCTGCCCGACGGGGATCACATTCCGATCGAACAGCGCGACGCGCGCGAGATCACCCACGGCTTCGGGCGGCAAACGGCGCCGGAGGGGGTCGACGTGTACAATCCGGCGTTCGACGTCACGCCGGCGCGACTGATTCACGCCCTGATCTGCGAACGGGGCCTGATCCAGCCGGTGACGACCGAACGAATCGCCGACGTGCTGAAGTAAGTAAAGTAGGAGCCGCGCACGAGCAGCGAGCTACCGCTTCACGCGCTCGACCAACTTCGCCACGACGGCCGAGTATTCCTTGCGCGAGGCGCTCAAGCCGGCGGCCGTCTTTTCGCCCCTGCCGTTGACGTAGTCGAGCACGATCTTTTCGGCGTCGACGAACTCGCCCGCGATGTCGGCCACTTCGGCGGCGATGTCGAGCGGGATGTTTGTCACGCCGTTGGCGTCGCCGTGCAGCAGGTCGCCGTTGTTGACGACCAACCCGCCGACGTGGACCGGCATGCCGACGTGCAGGATGTGGCAGCAGGCATGGGAACAGATCGTCGAGCCGGTGAAAACGGGATAGCCCAGCTCCTTGACTTGCAGCAGGTCGCGCCCGCCGCCCGAGGTAATCAGGCCGACCGAGCCAAACGACTTGTACGTCGAACACATGACCTCGCCGAACGTCGCGCCGACCGGCGGGCAATCGAGATCCTGAAACACGACCATCGCCGGGCCGGGTAGCTGGGCGAAGTTGGTGACTTGAGCCTCGAGCGAGCCATAGGCATCGCCCTTGCCGGGAAAAGCACTGGAGCGAAACGCAGCCGTGCTGGCAAAGCCCACGGCCGGAGGCATCTCGGGAAAGTTGGCCTGGATCGACGCGTCCATGAAACCTTCGGTCCGGGGACGCACGTCGAACAGCTCGATCACGTTGCAAATCGTTGGCGTGTCGAATTCGGCCAAACGTTTGAGCGTTGCGGCAGTGATGGACATGGGGTGAGCGCCTATTGGGTTGGTGGGCAATGCAGCACGGGTGGCCCGCAAGAACCACCCGTGCTGCGATCGTTTCAGATGATCGACCCTGTCGACGTTGTCCTACATGTCGTAGTACATGCAGAACTCGTATGGGTGCGGGCGGAGCCGCAGCGCGTCGACTTCATTCTCGGTCTTGTACCAGATCCAGGTGTCGATCACGTCGGGCGTGAAGACGTCGCCGCGGAGCAAGAACTCGTGATCGGCCCGCAAGGCAGCCAGCGCCTCGTCGAGCGAGCCGGGCGTCTTGGGCACTTCGGCGAGTTCTTCCGGCGCCAGATCGTAGATGTCCTTGTCGAGCGGATCGCCCGGGCTGATCTTGTTCTGGATGCCGTCGATCACCGCCATGAGCATGGCCGAAAACGCCAGATACGGATTGCAGCTTGGATCGGGGCAGCGGAACTCGACCCGCTTGGCCTTTGGACTGGGGCTGTACATCGGAATGCGGCAACTGGCCGACCGGTTGCGCTGCGAGTAGGCCAGGTTCACCGGCGCTTCATAGCCCGGCACCAAGCGCTTGTAGCTGTTGGTGGTGGGGTTGGTGAATGCCAGGATCGCCGGGGCATGTCGCAGCAGTCCGCCGATGGCGTGCATTCCGGTTTCGCTCAGCCCGGCATAACCGCTGCCGGCGAACAGGGGATTGCCCTCATTCCACAACGAGATATGGGTGTGCATGCCGGAGCCGTTGTCGCTGTAGACCGGCTTGGGCATGAAGGTGACCGATTTGCCGTGTCGCCAGGCGACGTTCTTGATGATGTACTTGTAGATCATCATCTGGTCGGCCATGCGGACAAGGTCTTGGAAGCGGAGGTCGATTTCGGCCTGCCCGCCGGTCGACACCTCGTGGTGCTGGGCCTCGACGTCCAGTCCGCACTCGATCATGGTTTGCATCATCTCGTTGCGGATGTTCATCATTTGGTCGGCCGGCGGCACCGGGAAGTAGCCTTCCTTGTAGCGCAGCTTGTATCCCAGGTTGGGACCTTCGTCCCGACCGCGGTTCCACTGACCCTCGACCGAATCGACGTGGTAATAGGCTTCGTGGGCGTTCTGGTCGAAGCGGACATCGTCGAAGATGAAGAACTCCGCCTCGGGTCCGATGAAGCACGTGTCGGCGATGCCGCTCGAACGGAGATAGTTGACGGCCTTGCGGGCCACGTTGCGCGGATCGCGCGTGTAATCTTCGCGGGTGATTGGATCCTGAATGTTGCAGATCATCACCAGCGTTTCCAACTCGGTGAAGGGGTCGAGTATCGCGGTCTGTGGCTGCGGCATCACGAGCATGTCGCTTTCGTTGATCGCCTGCCAGCCGCGGATGCTTGAGCCGTCGAACCCAAGGCCGTTCTCGAAGACATCCTCGTCGAGCTTGCTCACCGGGATGGTGAAGTGTTGCCACAAACCTGGAAAGTCCATGAATCGCAAGTCGACGGCTTTGACGTCTTTCTCGCGACAGAGAGCCAAAACTTCCTTGGGAGACATACCTTCTTGTTTTGCAGCCATACCATCCCCTTTCGATCGGTTGCGTGACCGTGCTCACCGTACGCCGGTGGCACGCGCGTCAGTGTTTTGATGTACCCACCCGAAACGCACCGCGTCCGTTCATCGTTGGGGTGCATGTACCAGACGTGTCATGATAGAAAATCGCGTGCGCGATGCAACGGGGTGGCCGTAAATCCAATGGCCAGCCCCAAACCCTTGCTGGATGCGCCGCGATGGAACCGACTTCGCGGGCGACCGCCTGCGACCAAGCGCGCCAAAGTCGGCGCATAGCGCCAGCGCGTCCCGACCCAACCGTGTCGAATGGCGACCGAGGGCTCGCGCTGGGAAGCGGTTGTCGTCTAGCGAGGCCCGGGCAGTCGGCCGGGCTGGGGTCACTCTTGCATTGGCCGATGGCTCGAACCCTGGTCGGGGTGCGTCGGTCCGAATTGGTCAGCGGCGCCACGCGGCGCGGGAAACTTGGCCGACCGTCCGCCGGGCATGACCCGAGCCGACGGCTGGCCGAATCGCGTGTCGACCGCCGACACGCCGCCACCGGGCAAGAGCAAGTCGTGTGCCGAATCCGCGGACGCGACGAGGCAGGCAACGGGCTGTTCGGCAGTAAGTCGGCCTTGAACCGCCATTTAGCGCCGGCGGAGCAGGGCGGCCGGCGCTGCGGCCCGTCGCACCGTCGCCCAGAAATCGCGCACCGCGGGCTAACCTTTCAGGCGGCGCGGATCGCGCCGCGCGACTTCGGCCAGCGGCAGACGGTGCGGGCGACTCAAGTGCGCAGCGTCGAGGACTCGCGCTCGAAGTACGGCAACTCGGCCGGCGTGTCCACCGGTTCTTCCTCGAATCGACCGGCCCGAACCCGTTCTACCAACGCCAAGAATGCCGGGACGAGAATCGGCCGGACGACGCAGGTGTCGAGCATCACGCCCAACGACAGGGCAAAGCCCAACTCGTGAATGCCGCGCAGCGTTCCCGTGGTCATCGAGATGAACGTGCCGGCCATGATGATGCCGCAACTGGTGATGATGCCGCCGGTGCGCGCCACGGCACGGCGCAATCCTTCGATCGGTCCGAGCCGCTTTTGTTCTTCGAGCACGCGCGTCACCAGATAGATGTTGTAGTCTTCGCCGATCGCGATCAGGATCACGAACAAGAAAATCGGCACTTTCCAATCGAGGCCCTGGAACGTGTCGCCGTACAACCACATGAAGAACCACTGCGTGGCGCCGATCGTGGCAAAGTAACTAAACAGCACGGACAGGATCAGATAGATGCAGATCCACGGCTTGCGCAACAACGCGATCAGCACGGCCAAGACCGCGATCACGACCAGTCGTTGGATCAAGGTCTGGTCGCTCGTAGTGACGTCCTCCAGATCGCGAATGCCCGAGGTCGTGCCGGCAAAAACAAACTGCGCGCCGTGCCACGCCGATCGCCGATCGTTGGCAACGCGGGCGAGAAACTGGTCGAGCCGGTCGAGCATGGCGATCGCCTCGGGCGAAAAAGGATCGGCATCGAACACGACGTCGAACCTTGCGACCTCGCCCTTGAGACGCGGAGCCTGGGTGACGAACTGGGCCCGGGTGATCTTGTGCTTTCGCGCCGCCAGCTTTTTCAGCCCGCTGGCGCTGAACGGCTGGAAATAGCCAGGCGGGTCGCCGGTCGGCTCGGCCAGGCTGCGCACGACGTCGACACCCTCGACGCTGTACAGTCGCTTCGTCAGCCGGGCAATCTCGCGCTCCATGCCCTTCGATTCGAAATCGGCATTCTCTTTAACCGCCAGCACGGTCACCGGCGCCAGCTCGCCGGCGGCGAAGTGTCGCCGCGCCGCGGCCGCGCCCACCACGCTGGGTCGTGCCGGGTCGAGCTCGTTGAGCACGTCGTACGTCAGCCGCACGGACGAAAGTCCGTGGTACGCGATCGGCGTCAGCGCGGCCACGCTGCAAACCAGGATGGTGCCGGGCCGGCGAATAACCACGTCGGCCGCCCATTGCCAAAAGCCGGCAAAGTAGCCCTCGTCTTCGGCCAAAGCTTCCGACGCGCCGGACGACGCCGTGCGAATGCCCCACGGCCAGAACACCGCGCGGCCGGTTGCTCGCAACAACGCCGGCGCAAGCGTCAGACAGGCGACCAGCGCCACGGCAATGCACAGCGCGATGGCCGGTCCGCTGTTGCGAAACTTGCCGAAGTCGGCGAAGTACATCATCGACAGGCCGATCATCGTCGTCAGCGCGCTTCCCAGCAGGGCGGTGCCCACGCGCGCCACCGACTCGGTGACCGCGGCCTGCCGCGACAAGCCGCTATGTAGTTCTTCGCGATAGCGCGAAATCAGAAACAGGCAAAAGTCCGTGCCGGCCCCAAACAGAATGACGACGATGAAGATCTTCGTGGTCGTGAAGATCTTGAAGTTCCACCAGGAGAATCCGTCGAGCTGCGAGACCTGGGTCAGCAGGGCCAGCAGGTTGATCGAAACCACCAGCGAAACGCCGATCGTGACCAGCGGGACCATCACCATCAGCGGCGCGCGATAGACCAACAGCAGGATGAGAATGACCAGGCCGATCGTGGTCCATTCCGTGTTGCGGATGCTCTCGGCCGCGGACCGGAGCACGTCGGTGCCGATTGCCGCCGATCCGGCGATCTGCACGTTGAGTCCTTCGGGCGCGTCGCGGCTCGCCTCGGCCACCATCCGCTCGAACTCTTCCATCAACGGCAAGTTGCCAACGGCCATGAACTCGTTTTCGAGCTGCACGACCGTGATGGCGGCCTGGCCGCCCTTGGCCACGCGGCTGACGAGCTTGTCGCCGATGATTTCCGTGTTGCGATTGGCAACGTCGACGATCGGCAAGTCGGCTTGCCGCTGGCGGAACACGACGGCCAGCGAGTCGGACCAGTTCAAGTCGACGGCCGACAGCGGCCCGTCGGTGCGCTCGACGACGATGCCGATCTCGCTTTTGGCTCTTTGATCGGGAAACGCGCGGGCCAAAAGCCGGGTGGCTTCGACGCTGGGAACCGTTTGCGGCAGATAGGCCAGGTCGCCGTCATGGGTGACGTCGTCCCAGCGCGGAGCAACAACTCGGAGCGTCGCGGCCAGCGCCAGCCAGACGAGGATGACCAACCACCAATGTCGCGCGACGACCGCGCCGACCCGGTCGAACATGCTCGCCGTTGCTCCTGAAGACCGATACGTTGAATTGGCGCACGCCGTCGCGCGTCACCATCAGATGATCGTACCGGTCCTGGCGAGCAATTCCAAGCGACGCACCGGCCGGGTCGGCCACAATCACCGGAGTGTGCCGAATCGGACCGTCTGCGCAATTTCGCCAGCGGAATTGCGCAGGGGTAGCGGCTGTGCGACTTTGCGGTGTGCCGTGGGGATCGGCGCGCTTATCGCTTGGCCACGTGACGCCGAGCCGCTTGCACGCCGGCGCCCAGCACCTTGTCGTCCGGTCCGCCCAGGTCTGCCACGTTCGCGCCAACGGGACGAGCCGTGGTGTGCACGGTGATGTCGGGCTTTACGCCGACATTGCTGATTGGGTGGCCGTTGGGCGAATAGAACTTGGCGGTGGTCAGCCGGACTCCGGAGCGGGCCAACGTGAGCGGGAAAATGCCCTGCACGGATCCCTTGCCGTAGCTGCGCTCGCCAACCAGGTCGCCGCGCCGGTGATCGCGAATCGCGCCGGCCAGGATTTCGCTGGCACTGGCGCTATCGCCGTCGATCAACAACACCAGCGGCACGCGCCAGGTGCCAGCCTTGTGCGCCGTGTAGTTGTAATCTTCCAGCGAACTGCGGCCGCGCGTCGACACGATGATGCCGCCTTCGACGAACTTGTCGGCCACTTCGACCGACGAAGTCAGCAGCCCACCCGGATTGCCGCGCAGGTCGATCACGAGGCTGCGCATTCCTTCGCGGTGCAGGCGCCACAGGGCGGCATCGAGATCGCGGCTGGTCGTCTTCTGGAAGCAGGTCAACTTCAGATAGCCGACGCCGTACTCGGGATCGATCATCCGCACGTCGTCGACGCTGGGTACTTCGACGTGCTCGCGACGAACGCGGAGCCGCCGGGCAACGCCGGCCGGCGTGGTCGTGGTCAATTCAACGATGCTTCCCTCGCGGCCTTGGAGCAGGTCGGCGGCGTCGTCCGTCGACAGGTCGATCGTGGACTGCCCGTCGACCGACGTGATGTGGTCACCCGCGCGGATGCCGGACCGCTCGGCCGGGCTTCCGCTGATGACCTTTACGATCTGGAGCCCGGCGTCGCCGGCCTTGAGCTCGATGCCCAGTCCGACGAAGTTGCCTTCGATCTGCGAGTAAACGTCGGTGAGCTGATCACTGGTGAGGTACGACGAGTAGTTGTCTAGCGCGCCGATCGCGCCGCACGCGAATTCCATGGTGATCGCGGCCGGCGGAAGACTCAGCATTTGCCGTCCCCAACCGACGGTCGAGTTCACCATGTCGAGTGCTTGTTGGCGGGTCTGGATGCGGTGCGATTGCTCCAACCGTCGCAACTGGGCAGCGAAGGTATTGATCTGATCGGGCGACTTGCCGCGGAGGTGCTGTTGCCGAAAACGGGCTTCGCCCAGCGCGACTTGCAGATGCCGCGTGCCGCGATTGACGAGCATGGCCCAATCCGGGCTGGTCACGTAGTGCGATTCGATTTTCAAGAGCACTTCGGAGTACAGGGCCAGCGCGTCGTGCTCGTTGAGCGTGGAAACGGACTGCAAGAAGCTCGAATCACCGTAGCGACGACCCAGATCGTAGTGGATCTTGGCCAGTGTGCGGCGCGAGTCGAGCATCGGCTCGTTGGGGAACTCGCGCAGCGCCTTCTCGTAGATCGAAAGGGCTTCGCCCCAGCGTTGCTCGCCCTCAAGCTGTTCGGCCTGGCGGAGGAACGTGCTGACTTCGGACGAGTAAGCAGGCGCCTGCGTGGTACGGCGCTGGGCATGGACAGGACTGGCGAAAATGACGAGCAAAAGCCCGACGATTGGCCAGAATCCTCGCGCAGTGAACGTTCTTCCCATGGGCTCCTTCCGTTTCGCTTCGAACCCGTCCGCACGGCAGGTTGCCGTATCCTTTGTTTCCGCGCGGTGGGCGGGCGAATGGCGGCCACCGCGAGGCGACAATGTGCGGACGTTGGGCTCGTGATGTCGTTCGTGTAAGCGGCCGGAAAGGCGGGTCCAGAACTTCGGCCAGTCCTAATATAGAACACGTTTTGCACCCGGTCAAAAAACGGTGGCAAGTTTCTCACGCCAATGCCCGGCAGATTCGTTACAGACGGCGCGGTAAGCGCCACGGGCAACGGCTCGACGCTTGACACGCAAGAAAAGATTGGCACGGATTGTTCCCGGCGGCGCGATTGCTCGTAATGCGCGGCGACCGGCGGCGGCGCACGACTCAAGGTCGCCTGCCACCGTCGAGATGCGCGCGTCCGGACTAACCGGTACAGCCTGTCGTAGTGGACGGCCGTAGGACGGGCGCTGCGGGGGCGCACGGCGAAAGTGTCCACCCGTGCGAGAGCGTCGCTGCGGTGGCTTGCCGGCGCGGCCTGCTAGTGTCGCTAGACACTTACCAGGCGGCCGCGGGCGAGCGAAGCCGTTTGCTTCTCGCACAAGATCAGCGCGTCGCGAGCCAGTTCACCGTCGAGCAGTGCCGAAGGCTTCTCCGTGCGGGCCGTACGAACCGCTTCGGTCAGCTCGTCGGCAAACGCGTCGACAGGATCATCGGACTTCATCTTCGGGCGGGTGACTTTGCCGTCGGCCGTCAGCACGGTCAGCGGCATCGCCAGTTCCGGCTTGCCGTCGATCACCGCAAAATCGTAGAGCAGCGTGGCCCGCTCGAGATGGATCTCGAATGCCGCGCAAAACGCACGGCCCTGTTGGTCGATCACGCCGCTGGTGGCGCTGACGGCGATCCGCGGATCGTCGAATTGGAACTGCGAGTTGAAATAGCCGGCTACTTCGCCGCGCATCCGCCCGCTGGTAAACACCGCCTTGGGCATGCCAAACAGCAACCGGATGTAGTGCGCGTCGTGGACGTGCAGGTCGAGCATCGGCCCGCCGATTTTCTCCGGGTCGTAGAAGCCCTTGAGCCACTGCGGATCGGAAATCACCCGCTTGAACGCTCCGCCCAACAGCTTGCCGTACTTGCGGCTGTTGATCGCCTTGAGGGCAAAGGCGTATTCCGGGAAGAACGGCAGGACCTGGCCGATCATCAACTGCTTGCCGGTCGAGCGGGCCGTATTGACCATCTTTCGCCCGTCGGCCGATCGCAGGGCGATCGGTTTTTCGCAAAAGACGTGCTTGCCGCTCTTGAGCGCCGCGATGGCGACCGGGGCATGCGCCGCCGGCGGGAGACAGATGTCGATCATGTCGAGCGATTGGTCGGCCAACATGTCGTCGAGTTTTTCGTAAGTGGCGATGCCGGACAGGTCCATCTGCTTGCCGGCCGGACCGAAGTTGCCCTTGATCGTACGCCAATCTCCGGCGAGCCGTTTGCGATCCTGCTCGCAAATGGCCGCGACCTTCACGCCGCGCAGCTTTTGGTAGGCGAGGTAATGGATCATGCCCATGAAACCGATGCCCGCGATGCCGACTCGAATCATGAAACCGCACTCCCAGGTTGCTCGTGTTGGATGGCGGGGCCGGCCGGTGCGCGGCGGAGCCTGGCAAAACTCCAGAACCCGAATGCCGCGATGACGGCTTCGGAAATCGCCAACAGCCAGGCCGTGGCGATGAACATGCCCTGCGCATCGCCCGGCGGCAGATGGCTCACGTGGTCTGGGCTGACCGCGACGAAATGATGATACACGCCGAACGCAAAGCTGCCGACCATCGACACGCCAAGCAGCATGGCACCGGCCGCCGACCACCGCGTCCAATACAACACCATCGCCAGCAGCGGCGCGGCCAGGGTCACGACGTAGACATACGCCCATTGCCAGGCGGCCAGGCCGACGCCCAGTTGTTCATGGGCATCGCCGTGTAAGTAGGAGATGACCAGATGGACCAGAACCAGGGCGGTTGCCATCGTTGGGATTGGTTTCATGAGGGCACCTTACGCGTTGACGAGTTTGCGGAATCGCTGGAAGGCTTCGTCCCAGACGTCCGCATTTTGAGGTTCGTAGCGTACCAGTGCAAAGCTTTCTCGAATCACTCGACGCGCTTCGCTGATCGATGCGATGTCGCCGGCCGCGATGGCTTGGACCATCAAGTTGCCGATTGCCGTGGCCTCGACCGGTCCGGCCAGCACCGTGCGGTTGCACGCGTCGGCCGTGGCCTGGCAAAGTGGCCCGTTTTGCGATCCGCCGCCGACGACGTGAATCGTCTCGATCCGCTGACCGACAAGTTGTTCCAGCCAGCCGAACACAAGCCGGTAGCGCAGGGCCAGGCTTTGCTGTGCGCAGCGGATGATCGCGCCTTTGTCGTCGGGCACTGGCTGACCCGTGCGGCGGCAGTAATCGCGGATCGCCTGCGGCATGTCGGCCGGAGTGAGAAACGACGAATCGTCTGGATCCACCAGCGAGACCAGCGGCTTGGCCGCGTCGGCCAGGCGCGTCAGGTCGTCCCACGTGTGATCGCCGCCGGCCTCGTTCCAAACGCGACGACACTCCTGCACGAGCCAAAGTCCGGCGATGTTCTTCAGCAGGCGGGTCGTGCCGCCGACGCCGCCCTCGTTGGTGAAGTTCAGCGCGAGACACGTCTCGTTAATCACCGGCTGCGGCACTTCCGCGCCCATCAACGACCAGGTGCCGGAACTAATGAAGCACCAGTTGGGTTGCTCGCTGGGCGGACTGTCGGCCGGGACCGCCGCCACGGCACTGGCCGTATCATGCGTGCCAGGCAACACGACCTTCACGTCCGCCAGGCCCGTGGCTTGCGCGACTTGAGCACGCAGCGGCCCCAGTGTCGTGCCGGGTGGCGTGATCGGCCCGACGATCCGATCGGGAAGGTCGAACCGCCGCAACAAGTCGCGGGCCCAATCGCCGCGCCGCGGATCGTAGAACTGCGTGGTCGTGGCATTGGTCGCTTCGTTCGACGTTTCGCCGGTGAGCAACCAGTGAAACAAGTCCGGCATCATCAACAATCGCTCGGCGGCGTCGAGCAGGGCCGAGTTTGCCAGACGCATGGCCCAAAGCTGAAAGAGCGTGTTGAACTGCATGAACTGCAAGCCGGTTTGCTCGAAGATCTCGTGGCGTGGCACAACTTCGAAGGCGCGCTCAAGCAGCCCGTCGGTTCGTGCGTCGCGATAGTGAACCGGATTGCTCAGCAATTCGCCGCCGGGTCCGAGCAGTCCAAAGTCGACGCCCCACGTGTCGACGCCGACGCTGGCGATTTGGCCAGGCAGTTGCGTGGCGGCGGCCCGCAGTCCGCGCTGTACGTGGTCCCACTGGGCCAGCAGGTCCCAATAAAGATGTCCGCCGGCGGCAACCGGTCCGTTGGCGAAGCGGTGGATTTCCTCCAGCCGGAGCTGGCTGCCGTCGAACAGTCCGGCCACGTGGCGGCCGCTGGAGGCCCCCATGTCGATCGCCAAATACGCCCGGTCTGCCATCGGGATCCTGCGTCGTGAGATTGGTTAGCGACGTTCGTGCCGCCGCCGAGCTGCCGCCGAAAGGCAGCAAAACATCGCCGGACGCCAAGAATGACGCGCCACCCAGAAGTCGTCAAGTATCAGTCAGGACAACGACTTGCGGCGACCGCGGGGGCCGCAGTTCGGACCACGTCAAAACCGGTACAACCGGTGAAGAAAGACCGCCAGGCAGGACGATACAAACGAAGGGGATGATAGTTGACCTTGATAAGTAACATAGGTATCATTCACGGACTTGTTGACGATGGCCACTGTACTACGATCGAGCACACCCATGTCGGTTTCGACCCCTGCCGCCTCCCTGCCCGTCGTTGCCCCGTCGCAGAAGCCGGCTGCCAAGCCGGTGGTGGCGTCGGAGGAGTTTTTGGCCGAGCTGGCGGCGCACAGCAAGAAACTCGAGTCGGCCACGCCGCGCGAGATCATTGCCTGGGCGGTTGAGAACTATCACCCCAAGCTGACGATGGCCACGGCGTTCGGTCCCGAAGGCTGCCTGATTCTGCACTACCTTTCCGAAATCAATCAGGACGTCCACGTCTTCAACCTCGACACGGGCTACCAGTTTAAAGAGACCCTGGAACTACGCGATCGGATCGCGGAGCGTTACGGGATCGAAGTCAAGCTGCTCAGTGCCGACACAACGGTCGAGCAATACGAGGCCCAGCACGGCGGTCCGCTTTATAAGACCAAACCGGACCAATGCTGCTTCGATCGGAAAGTGACGGTGTTGCGCCGCGCCGTTGAGGGTTGGAAGGCCTGGATGAGCGGCATTCGCCGCGACCAGAGTCCGGACCGGGCCAACGCCCCGATCGTCGGCTGGGACAAGAAGTTCGGCATCGTCAAGATCAGCCCCTTGGCCAATTCGACCAAGCAGGAAGTTTGGAAGACGATCACCGACGAGAAAGTCCCGTATAATCCACTGCACGACCAGGGCTACACGAGCATCGGCTGCTGGCCTTGCACGCGGGCAGTGATGTTCGGCGAGGACGAACGGGCCGGTCGTTGGAGCGGCACGGCCAAGACCGAGTGCGGACTGCATACCAGCGACTAGCGCTTGTCTGGCACGTAGCTCGACGGTCTATGCGGCGTGCCGGAGCGGCGCGTGGAATCCGGCAAGCAGCGGCACGTTGCACCCTGCGAAACGCGCGTCCAAGTCGGCGGTTCAATCGACGAAGTGCCATGAAACTCGCGGCCAAAACCGAGTATGCCTGTCTGGCGATGCTGGAACTGGCGCTGCGTTACGACACGGCCGAGCCGGTTCGGATCCGGACGATCGCCGACGAGCACGAGATTCCATCGCGGTTCCTGGTGCAGATCCTGCTGCAACTCAAAGGGGCCGGCTTCGTGGCCAGCACGCGCGGCGCCTCGGGCGGATACCAATTGATCAAGCCGCCAGAAGAAATCTCGTTGGGCGCGGTGATGCGCGTGATCGAAGGCGACGACGGCGAGATTACGTGCGCCAGCGCCGAACATTCGGCGGCGGCCCGGGTACTGGTCGGCGCGTGGCGCGACGTGGCCGACGCTCAGCGCGAAGCGCTCGATGGGATCTCGCTGGAAGATCTCGTCTCGCGCATTAAGCGCCAGAGCGAGAATATGTTTTATATCTAGGCTGCGTGCCGAGCCGAACGCTTCGACTTGAGGCGCGATTCTTCGTCGCTTTCATCGCGCGGCTTGCCGTTGCACCCGCATGCCCTACGGATCGGTGCAGGCCTGCTCGTAGACCGAGTCGATCTGAAAGTGCGTCACGCCCAGGGCGCGGAGCCGGCGGATGTCGGCCGTGGCCGGGTTCAGATGGTTCGGGCCGGGATAGTGAAACGTGTTGATCGACGGCACGGCCGCGACATTGTGCGCGCGGCACAGCTCGACCACCTCGGCGTTGAACCGTTTGGCATGGCCGAACATGAAGTAGCGGTTCGCCACGTCTTCGCCTCGGGCAACGGCCGCCCGCAGCGCTTCGGGATTGGTGCCGATCTTGGCTTTGTCCAGGAAATGCTCGCGCGACTCGTCGCTGCCGATCACAAAGGCCGAATCCAGCAGGTCGTTCTCGCGCAGGATGTCGAGCATTTCGGTGTAGAACGCGTCGTCGTGCCCGTCGCCCTTGGTGTCGAGCATCAGGCGAATCTTGCCGCGACAGGCGGCAGCGTACTCGGCAAAGTCGAGCGGGCGGAGGTCGCCTGGTGTGCTGCGCAGTTGCTTGATCTGGTCCCAGGTCATGTCGGCGACGCGGCGCGGATCGTTGTAGAAGCGGCGAAAGTTGTCGTCATGGTGAACAACTAGGTGGCCGTCCTTGCTCTCGCGAATGTCGACTTCGAGCATCCAGTAGCCGCGGCGGATCGCCTCTTCGATGCCGGTTCGATTGTTTTCGATGTGGGTCGCGTCGACGACCCCGCCACGATGGGCGATGAGGCGCAAACCTCGTATGTTCGAGTCGGCCGCATCGGGCGCGGCGGCGTGCGACAGGAGCGAGAGGGCAACAACGATCGCGGTCATGGACGAGTCCCCAGGTGCGAATCACAAGCCGGCGATCGGCGCAGAGCGCCGCCGATGGAGGCGCATTATAGCCGCGCCGCGCAGACGAGCAGGCGAGCGACTCTGCGTAAGCGGCGCCGGAGGCACATTGCACCGGCGCGCAGCGTCACCCCTGTTGCCGATCCGCTATGTGGTCGCCCGATGGACTATGCCTTGCCGGCCATCGCCTCGACGAGGATCTTCGACGTGCTCTCGCGCATGATGCGCGGGTCGACCTCGTTGCCTTCGAGCAATGTCTGTCGGACTTGCTTTCCGGAGATGAACACCGGCTTCTCGTCCTTGTGGTTTTCCATCAGGTCCACCCGGCCCAGCGATTCGTAGAACGCGGCGAAGCCGACCTTGACCGGTTGGATTTGCAAGTCGCCTTTCAGGTTGCCGAAGATTTCCTGCGCGTCGAAATCGCCCCAGATCGGCGAACCGTCGTGGTACGGCGCGTCGGCGTGTTTGCGGCCGATGACAATGTCGGTGAAGCCGTAGTTCTGCCGGTAGATGGCGTGCATGATGGCTTCTTTCGGTCCGCCGTAGAACATCTTGATGTCCAGACCCAAGAGCAGCACGCGATCGGGCACGTTCTCTTCGCGCTTGTCCCAGATCGCCGGGTCGCTGTCGCCTTCGCCCAGAGCGCGCTGGTCGATGAGCGCTTCGTAGGTGTGCATGCGGACGTCGGCCTGAACGTCGTCGCCTTTGGTCTCGCCGATCAGCGGATTGAGCGCGGCGCCGGCGTTGTGACCGGCACGGAGCAATGTTTCCAATCCGTAGACCAGCGCGTACTCGTGTGCCCGGTGCAGGGGATTGCGGGTCTGGAACGCGACGACGCGGTCCCAACCTTTTTCGGCCAGCAGCTTGCGGACTTCGCGCGGCGAGAGAACGTATTTGCCGAACTTGGGATGTTTTGGCTGGGGCAGGGCGCGAATCGTTCCGCCCAGCAGGTGCGTCTTGTCGGCGTCGCCCTTGAGCACCATGTCGGCGCCCGGGTGATCGGTGCGTTCGGTCAGATAGACCGATTTCAGGTAGCGCGGCTTGTCCCACTCGTAGACGTCACTGACGTCGAGCGTGCCGACGACTTGGCCCTTGGAGTTGGTCAGCGCGACGGTCTGGCCCGACTTGATCGTGCCGGCGAGTTCCTTGGTGACTGGCAGCGCGATCGGGATGGTCCAGGCATACAGTTTGCCGTCGTGCTCGATGACCGATTCGTCCAGCACGCGCTCGTAGGTCTTGCGATCCATCGGCCCGGTTAGCGGACTCAGGGCGCCGTCAGCGAAGCGATAGACGGTCGACAGATCGGCGTCGGAAACCGGCACCTGCGTCAGCCCGGCGGCCTGCTTCTGGAACTGGTCGACCTCGGCTTGGGGAACGGTGCAGCAGACGGGCTCGGCGAGTCCACCATGCGGGGCAATCAGATCGGCCATGGTTCGATTTCCTGTGGCGAGCTTGGCATCCAGCGCTTGGGTAGGCATAACGTCCTTTCACAGCCAAAGTTATGGAAGAATCCGCAACGAGCCCAGGCGGCCGATTTCGGCCTACGCATCGACTGGGCGGCGGCACATGCGCGGTGGGAAAGAGAGCCAGTATAGGGAGGTCTGGCTGGGCCGACAAGCGGAGTTGGCGGCGGGCGATTTGGTGCCAAATGCGGCCGAGCAGAGGGGAAACGGGCTAGCGGCGCATCAGCCTTGCTTGGCGCGGAGCGAGAGGACCACGCTCTCCGACTCGGTGCCCGGCAGCGGATAGCTGGCCAGTTTACGCAGGTCGACACGGCGCAGCAGTCCGGCGTCGCGGGCCGCGGCACGCTCCTCGACCCAACCCGGCCCCTTGATCACCAGCAGACGATCGAACCGATCCCACACGGGCGCGAACCAACGAAGCAGCTTGGGTAGCGGCGCGACGGCGCGGGCGACCAACACGTCAAAGTCCGCGTCTTGCACGATCTGTTGCGCCGGCCCGTGAACGACCGGCACGGCCAGTTGTGCTTCGTCGACGATCGCTTGGACGGCCTTCGCCTTTTTGGCGACCGAGTCGCAAAGCGTGACTTCCAGGTCGGGCCGCACGATCGAGAGCACGACGCCCGGCACGCCGCCGCCGGTGCCGACGTCGAGCACCGCCGCGCCCGAATCGAGAAACGGTTCGAGCGCCAGGCTGTCGACCACGTCGCGAGCGACGAACCGATCGTAGTCGGTGTGGCGCGTCAGATTCAGTTTCTCGTTCCAGGTCCAAAGTGCGCGGCAATACCGATCCAGCGGCTCGAGCGCTTCGTCGGGAACGTCGACTGCGTGGCGGGCCAGGGCCTGGCGGAGGGAGTCGGAGGGTTCGTCGTTCAAGGGCGGCCCGCGATGCGAGATGGATGTTGTGATCGGAGTATTGCCGGTGACGCGCGGCACATTGGATTGGACATTGGCGTCGCGGCGCGCCATGCGGGATCGATTCTTTTCGTTTGGCGACGATCCCGCAAGTCGCCCTGCGAAACTGTCTCGCGAGTCGTCATTTGCGGGCGACGGCAGCCAGCGGACCGCCGTTTCGTGCGTGCCCGATTTGGCGTGCAATGCTGGCAGGTATTTCCCCACAAATTGCATGTGCCGCACGGCGCGGACTGCCAATTTGACACACCGCAAAACCGGCCCAAACGGCCCGTCGCATCGCAACTTCTTTCGGCAAGCCAGACTGCGACGAACGGCCGAATTCGATCGATTTGGCACCTGGTTTGCATTTCCTTACCGACGGGCATTTGGCCCACATATCGACTAGCGAAGCGAAGTGCCTGCACGGCGGGCGCGCCCGCCGCAGACGTTTCGCAGACCGTGATTGTCTTCACGAAACCATACGAAGGAGGTGTTCACGATGGCGCTTGCGCGAAGAACCAATGGCATGTACCCGCTGGATCAACTGCGATCGCAGATGGACCGGCTGGTGAGCGACTTTTTCACTCCGATGACGGGCCGGTACGCGGCCCGGAGCGAAACGCAAGGGCGGGGTTTTCCAGCCTTGAACGTTTGGGAACACAACGACGACCTGTATGCCGAGGCGGAACTGCCAGGCATCAAAAGCGAAGATTTGGAGATTTCCGTCGAAGGCGGCGACATGACCATTCGCGGCCAGCGCGGCGGATCGCCGAGCGAGGAAACGACCTACCATCGGCGCGAGCGCGGCAGCGGTGAGTTTGTCCGCGTGCTGCGGCTGCCGGTGGAAGTTGATGCCGAGCACGTCGAGGCGACGCTGAAAGACGGCGTGCTGCTGGTCAAGCTGCCGAAGGCGGAAAGTGCCAAGCCGAAGAAGATCAAGGTTTCGGCCGGGTGACCGGGTGTGTCGGACGCGTGCCGCGTTTGCCCACCGGCAGCGCGGCCGAACCGCCGTCGAACGGAAACCACGTTACATTCCATTCACAGCGGGCCGCCGCGGCGGCCTTCGAGGAGAGCATAACCATGACCACGCAAACCAATGTTACTGAACGAGAACAGAACGGTGCCGAACGGACCCGAACCGGCCGCTGGTTTCGACCACCGGTCGACATCATCGAGAACGCGAACGAACTGCTGTTGCTGGCCGACGTCCCAGGTGCCGCCAGCGACGCGATCGACATCGACTTCGAGGACGGTGTGCTGACGGTCGAAGCGACGGTCGCTTCGCGCTGGAACGAAGAGGCAACGCCGCTACTCCAAGAGTACGGCGTGGGCAACTTCCACCGCAGCTTCCGTGTCAGCGAGCAGATCGACGCCAGCAGGATTCACGCGGAGTACACCGACGGCGTGCTGACCATTCACCTACCGAAAGCCGAAGCGGCCAAGCCGCGCAAGATTCAGGTTCAGGCCGCCGGCTAATGACGTCGCGTTGCACCGGGCAGGTGCCACGGACGATGCAAACAGAAAGGAGACCACCACCATGTCACTGATTCCTTGGAAGCACAAGCAGGGCGAAGAAGGGGGCCAGATGCTGCCTGTGGCCAGTTTCCGCACGGAGATGGATCGACTGTTCGACAACTTCTTCGGCAATGCGCCGGGGCGCGAGCTGGCGGCCTGGTCGCCGCTGGGCGCATGGGCACCGCCATTGGACGTGGAAGAGACGGACAAGCAGATTCTGGTTCGGGCGGAGATTCCCGGCGTGAAAGCCGACGAACTCGATCTGGCCATTCAGAACGGTTCGCTGGTGATCAGCGGCGAAAAGAAGGAAAAACAAGAGCACGAGGAGAAGGGCTACTTGTATCGCGAACGGCGCTACGGCTCGTTCCGTCGCGAGGTGTCGTTGCCCTCGGCGGTCGACGACCAGAACGTCAAGGCGGAATACAAGGACGGCGTGCTGCACGTGACGCTCGAAAAATCGCAAGAGGCCCTGCCTCGCAAGATCCAGGTGACGGCCAAGTAGGCCGCGACCACGACCTCGAAGGCTCGCTTTAGCGCCCCGCGACACTTTCTGGGTGTGCGCGGGGCGTTTCTTTGCGCGGGCTGCGTCGGCAGCCGGGTCGGCGCCGGCCGACCGTTCTAGTGCGGGGTACCCGGGCCGCTCCGACAGCGCTGTCGCCGCGATTTTGATTGGACTTTCGGCCGAAGGCGGCGTAGCGTGGAATGCTCGCAGTCTTGCATCCTGCAACCGCCGGAGACGCCCCGTGAACAATCCGCTTGAACGCTGTTCCGGAAAGTTGTTACTGCTGCCGCCGGCGATCGTGGCGCTGGTGGTGGTGGTTCTGTCGACTGTGGCACGCGCCGCGGAAACCGACGATCCGCTGCCCTCGTGGAACGACACGCCCACGAAGCAAGCAATTCTGTCATTTGTGCACTCGGCCACCGAAAAGGATAGTCCGGGATTCGTGCCGGTGGAGCACCGCATCGCGACGTTCGACAACGATGGCACGCTTTGGGTCGAGAAGCCGATGTACACGCAGGTGGTGTTCGCGTTGGAACGCGCCGCCGAGTTGTCGGCCGATCGCCCTGATTTGCGCACGCAACAACCGTTCGCGACGCTGCTCCAGGGCGATCGAGAGGCCATGTCCCGTTTCACCACGGCCGACTTGCGCAAGATTCTGATGGCGACGCACTCGGGCGAGTCGGTCCATGCGTACCAGGCGGTCGTCAGGCGCTGGTTAGCCACGGCCCGCCATCCGCGATTCAAGCGACCGTACACCGAGTGTGTCTATCAGCCGATGCTTGAGTTGCTGCGCTATTTGCGCAGCGTGAACTTTAAGACCTACATCGTCACGGGCGGGGGACAGGGCTTCGTCCGAGTGTTTGCCGATCCGGTGTACGGCGTGCCGCCGCAACAAGTGGTGGGCTCGATGGGCAAGCTGGCCTATCAGCGTGGCGAGGATGGCCGGCCCGAGCTGGCGATGTTGCCCGAGACGCTGCTGGTCGACGACGGGCCTGGCAAGCCGGTGGGCATCCATCTGGTGATCGGCCGGCGGCCTGTGGCGGCATTCGGCAATTCGGTGGGCGACCGCGAAATGCTCGAATGGACGCAAGCCGGCACGAGCGCGGACGATCCATCTGCCCGACTCATGCTGCTGGTGCATCACGACGACGCACGGCGCGAATATGCCTATGGCCCGGACTCGAAGGTCGGAACGTTTCCTGCCGAACTCATGGACGAAGCCCGCCAGCGCGGCTGGCTGGTCGTCAGCATGAAGAACGATTGGAAGCGGATCTTTGCGTTCGAGGAATAACGGCGCTAGCCATCGCTGTCGTCGTCGTCCACGAATGGCGGCGTGGGTGGATAGGTGCCCAGTTCGACGTGGTGCCCGTCCGGATCGCGGCAGAAGAGTTGCACCAGCCCGGTGTGGGCGACGACGTTTTTGCGATACGCGATGCCGTGCTCGTTGAGCAACTGTTCGGCAGCGTCCATGTCGTCGGTGTGTAGGGCGAGGTGATCGTAGCGGGTTTGGATCTCGCCGTCGGGATCGGGCGCGTCGTCGTCGTGGATCAGGTGGATCATGACGCCGTAGTTGTAGAGCCACGCCCCGGGAAAGCCGAAATCGGGACGCTTCACTTCGCGAAAGCCCAACACATCGCGATAGAAGTCCCGGCTTTGCTCCACCCGCTTCGTGATGCGGGCCACGTGATTTATCGATTTGATCGGCAGCGGCTTGGGTCGGGTAGCGCTGTTCGAGGGTGTCATATGCGCTTCGCTCCGGGGGTGCTGGTACGCGCGGCGGCGGGCCGGGCCCGATTCGCAACGGACGGCGGCTGACCCGCAATATAGCTAGCACGGCGCCGCCATGACAGGAACCCGGCGAGCCAACAAGCTGCCCGTGCTGGGGCGTTCTTCGCCTATTTCGCCGCGGGGGCTGCTGGCACGTGGCTGAGTTGCGACAGGCCGACGTGCCGCATGGGGCCGATGTACGGCGTGGCGGCACGCAGCGCACGGCGGCGAGGGGGGCAATCTGGCAAAGTGCATCCCGTTGGGCAGGCGGCGGCAGGGGTTGGGATTTTCTTGATTCTGCCGATTATGCGGCCGATAGACACCGGTAGAGGCAGTACCCGCTGCGCGAGGATGCGCCGCGCGGATGCGCAGGCCGTGGCCTGCGATGCTCGCCGTCGGGCGCCGATCGCGCGACTTGGACGGCGCCTCGAAGGGATCTGATGGGGGGAATTACGATGCTGGCTCGGTGCGCGTGTGTGGCGTTTCTTGCCTTGGTGGCCGCGGGATTGTCGGGCTGCTGTTCGGAGCCGTGGGGCGGATGCTATCCCTGCGGAAAGAACTTTTGCGGTCCCCAGTGCGGCCAACTGATCTGGCACTACTGGTTCAGCCTTCCTCCGCAGTGCTGCGATCCGTGCGACGGATGCGGCAACTTCATTGGCCCTCGGCTCAACGACGGTCTCTATTCGCACGGCAACGACTATCACGGCTGGTGCGAGAAGCGAGACGCCCATTTCGCCAACTACGAGACCTACGAAGGCGAAGAGGTGCAGGGTGAACTGATCACCGAGCCGACACCGGCGGAACCGGAAGAGCCGTACTATTCCGAGGAGCCCGACGTGCTCGAAGATCTGCCCTTTGACGGATCGACTCGCGTGCGACGCCACCAGGGATATGGTCGGCCCGTTTCGCACAACGAACCGGTGCCACCGCGCCGCCACGGGGCGCAGCGCGGCGCGCCGCGACGACTGTTCTCGCCCTCGAGTGCGCCACCGGTTGATTCGCGCCCACCAAACCGTAAACTGGCAAGGCCGCCGCGGACGAGGCTGTTTTCCAGATAGGCTGGTGCAATCGTCGGCGGCCCCGATCAGGCGAAAGGCCGCCGGCGATGGCGCAAAGTGGCATCCACGCGTTTCTCGAGATGTTGGCCGACGCGGGCGTCGAGTACCTGTTCGGCAACCCCGGCACGACCGAGCTTCCGCTGAGCGACGCGCTGGTCGACCATCCGCGGATCCGCTACATCCTGGGACTTCAAGAAGTGCCCGTGATGGCGATGGCCGACGGCTACGCGATGGCATCGCGGCGGATCGGCGTCGTCAACTTGCACATCAGTTGCGGCTTGGGCAACGCGATGGGCATGCTCTACAACGCCTGCCGCGAGGGAACGCCGCTGTTGGTCACCGCCGGCCAGCAGGACCAGCGGCTCAAGTTTCAAGAGCCGATTCTGTGGGGCGACATGGTCTCGGTCGCGCGGCCGTGGACGAAGTGGTCGGTCGAGGTCGATCGCGTCGAGGATCTGCCGGCGGCGATGCGGCGGGCCGTACAAACGGCGCTTGCGCCGCCGACCGGCCCGGTGTTCTTGGCGTTGCCGTTGGACGTGCAGTTGGCTGACGCCACGGGATTGGATCTCGCGCCAGCCGGTTCGCTCGACACGCGGGTTCGTCCGCCGCTGGCGGCGATTCGCGCGGCGGCCGAGGCGCTGGCCGCGGCCCGCAACCCGGCAATCCTGGTCGGTAGCCGCGTGCAAGAGGCCGACGCGGTGGCCGAATTGGTCGCGGTGGCTGAGCGACTCGGAGCGCCCGTTTTTTCAGAACCGGGTCATTCGCACGGGCGATTGGCCTTCCCGGCAGACAATCCGCTCTATGCTCAGACAATTCCCCTTTGGGCGCCCGAGATCGCCGAACGGCTCAGCGAATTCGACGTGCTGCTGGTGGCCGGCACAGATTTGCTGCGCGAGTACGTTCGCCACGGCGACGCGCCGGCGATTCCGCGTAGCACGCGATTGATTCATCTGGATGACAGCCAGCGCGAGATCGGCAAGAACTATGTCGTCGAGGTGGGCGTGCTGGGGGACGCGAAGTGCGGCCTGGCGGAATTGGCGGAGCAACTCGACGAACAAATGAGCGCCCAACAGCGCCGGCAAGCGGAAGAGCGCGGTGAAGCCCGTCGAGCACGGCACCGCGAGATCCAAACCAAGCTGCGCGAGACGATCGCCCGACGACGTGACGATCGGCCTATGCCGGGCGGCGTGCTGATGGAGAGCCTGTCGCGAATCTTACCGGCCGACGTGGCCGTGGTGGAAGAAGCTGTCACGACGACCAACAGCACCTTTCAACGATTGGGTGCGCTGCGCAACACCGACGGGTACTTCGGCCATCGCGGCTGGGCCTTGGGCTGGGGACTTGGATGTGCGACGGGCGTGCAACTCGCATGGCCCGATCGGCCGGTGCTCGCGATGCTGGGCGAGGGCGCCGCGATGTACGGCATTCAAGGTCTGTGGTCGGCGGCGCGCTATGGGCTGCCGGTGACGTACGTGATCTGCAACAACGCGCAGTATCAGATCCTCAAAGCCGGGGCCGCCGGCTTCGGGCTGCCGGCCGCATCGAGCGGAAAGTTTGTCGGCATGGACCTAACCGGTCCGGAGATCGACATGGTGGCGCTGGCCACGGCGCTGGGTGTGCGGGCCGAGCGCGTCAGCGAACCCGAGGAATTGGCAGACAAGGTGGCGCAGTCGTTGGCGGCAAGCGATGGTCCGCGGCTGTTCGACGTGCCGATCGAACGCTCGTTGTCCGGACCGGGCTAGATCGCACTTACGAGACGCAACCTAGCGAACCTTTTCCAGTTCCTCCACCGGACGCGCGGGGATTGGACCGCGTCCGTCGGGAACCACCCCTTCGCGAATCGCGATGCGGGTCAGGTCGACCGTCTTATGGACGTTGAGCTTTTTCATCAAGCGCGATTTGTGGTTTCCGGCCGTGCTCGTGCCAATGCCCAACACCTTGGCACATTGCTTGACCGTGTAGCCTTGCGCCAAATGAATGAGCACGTCGAACTCGCGCGGCGTGAGCTTCGACAGCGGGCTGCCGGACGTGTCGCGGGCAAGCCGCACACTGTCGGCCGAGAGGACCAGCCGCGCCGCGATCTCCGGCGCAAAGACCCGTTCACCGCTGGCGGCTCGACGCAGCGCGTTTTCGATCTGGTGATCGGGTTGGGCTTTCGTCAGGTAGCCACTCGCCCCGACCCGCAAGGTCTCGCGCGCGTTAGCATCCAAGGTTCGTTCATCCAACAAGATGACATGCGTCGAAGGGCTGCGCTTGTTGATCTTCTGGGCAGCGGCGAAAACTCCCCACTCGCCGGCAATGCTCATCAAGACGACTTCGGGGCGCAATCTTTCGGCGACGGCAGCGCCTTCGTCGATCGTGGCGGCCGTGCCAACCACTTGAAGACCGTCAATGGAGTTGATCAACATCGCGAGCGCTTTTTGGACCAGCGTCTGGCTCTCAACAACCACCACACGGACCGTGGAGCGAGTCTCAGACATGAGCTGTGCCTCACGAATTCGATCATTTTGGCCGGCGGCAGCGTCTTGCTGACAACGCCATGGGTGATGGGCGTCGGCCACCGGCGGAGGAACTGCGATGAATTGCGAAAGTTCAATAAAAAAGGCACAACCGTGGAACTCGAATGAGCTCTGCGGTTGTGCCTTCAACTTGCAGGTCGTGAGGGGCAAACGGACTACAACCCAGTGGTTTGTTTCGTCCGTCGGCCGATTCATCCTGCCCGACAAGGCGACTTGCCCTGATCCCTGGCAAGCCATCGATCGGCCGCATTATGCCACCTTTGGTGTATTTGTCAATGTCAGTGAGCGCGTTCAGTTACGGGACAACAGTTGTTTCAACAGGTTTCGATGCGTTGCTTCACGATTCGAGTAACTGTTCGAGCTTGCGGCGCAGCGCACCAAGTTCTTTGGAACGGAATGCACCCTTCGTGCGCTCTAGCGTGGCGACCGCATCGCGCAAGACAGTCCGCATATCTTCGGTTGGCCCAAGTTGGCGGCGATAGGACTCGACGTCGGATTCCGCCGGTGGCATGTAGCGGGCCACTTTTTGCAATCCGGCAAGACTGTCGACGACGTTGCGCATCACGATGCCGGCCAGTGCGTGCATGGCCGCTGGTTGTCCGCTGGAAACGCAGTCGCGCACGAGCGTCTCGGCGCGGGCGAGGCTGGTGCCATAGTCTTGCAGCCGTGAAATCTCTTCGCGGAGGGCGCCCAAGGCATCGATTCTGGGCAACGCGCTTTGGATCTTTGCCAGCAGTTCGCCGATTTCGAACGGCTTGACCAGGTAGGCAATGACCGGCAATTCAACCGAATGGATGGCCGAATCGATCGAGGGATAGGCCGTGACGAGGATTACCGGCAACGCGCTATCCTGTTCGGCTAACTGTTGCACGAATTCCAGATCAACATTGCCTGGCATGTTGATATCGACGATGGCCAAATCGTACTTATTCTGGCCCAACCATTCGAGCGCCTGGCTAACGTCGGTTGTGCAGTCGCACAGATAGTCGGCACGCCGGAGCAACTCGGTCGTGGACCGCAGAAAAGTTTCTTCGTCGTCAACGAACAGGATTCTCAACGTCGACTGCATGACTCGGCCTTCCTTCCCGCTCGACGGCGGGAAAAAAGATGTGAAAGACGGTGCCGTGTCCGGGCTCGCTCTCGTATTCGAGCGCGCCATGCATTGCCTCGATAATGCCTCGTGAAATGGACAGCCCCAATCCCAGCCCGCCCGTCCTGGTATGGGACTTGGTTGTAAAGAAGGGTTCGTAGATCCGCGGTTGCAGTTCCGGCGGAATACCAGGTCCCTGATCGGTAACGTGGACGTGAACGCCGACGGCACTTCCGGTTGCCGCGACATTGACGACTCCACCCGGTTTGGTCGCCTCGATCGCATTGACAATGACGTTATAGATGACCTGCCGCGCGGAGTCCTCGGAGAGCCGGATGGGCTCCAGGCTGTCGATCCTGCCCAGTTCGACGGATACGTCGGCGGCCGACGCGATCGATCGCAACAAACCAACGACATCGCGGATCGTCGCGCTCATGTCGACGCGGTTGACGGTAAGGCTTGCCGGACGGTGCAAATCGAGCATCTGTCGGACGATGCGCGCGATGCGGTCGATCTCGTTTTCGATCCGCTCGACGAAGTCTGAGTAAGTGTGATCGGCCGGGATGGCGTCCTTGATCAGCAAGAACGAGTTCTTGATCCCGGCCAGGGGGTTGTTGATTTCGTGCGCGACGCGCGCGGCAATGCGACCTGTGGCGATCAGTTTTTCATTCTCGCGAAGTTTACGTTCATCGCGCTTCTTACGTGAGATGTCGTGAAAGATCCCGGTGACAATGCGCCGACCGGCAATCTCGGTCGCGCCGACGCTCATCTCCAGCTCACAAGACGTGCCATCCTTGCGACGGCCGACGATCTCTTGCTTGCCTCCGCCGGGCTGACGAAAAACGGCCGGCAAGGAATCCCGGGATCCCGTGCCGGAAATCTCCGGGCTGAACAACGTCCGCACGTCTTTGCCGACGACTTCGCGGGCGGTGTATCCAAACAGCCGCTCTGCCCCGTGATTGAACTGCTCGATCGTACCGACCTCGGTGACGGTAATGATGCCGTCGCTGGCGGTGTCGAGGATCGCCTGAAGTCGCGCCTGGCTGGATTCGAGTCGCTGGGCCGCATTGCGGCGGATTGTGATATCGCGCGAAATCGCGATCAGCTCCTCAGTCTCGTCGGAGTGAAGCGTGCTACGAATTGCTTTGTAGGTCGTCTCGAACCAGATATACTCGCCGTCGCGGCGACGGATCCGGTAGGTGATCGTCGCCAAATCGAACCGTTTTGCATTGGGATGGGTCAGCGCTAGGATGCGCGGCCGGTCGTCCGGGTGAATCTTCCGCATCACATTCGGCCCGAGCAGTTCCTCCGGTTCGTAGCCCAGCAGGGTTTTCGAGGCGGGCGACACATACGTGGTCAATCCGCTCGGCTGGTGCCGCGAAATCAGGTCGGTGACATGTTCGGCCAACATTCGATGCCGCTCTTCGCTTTCGCGCAGATCGTGTTCCACGATGCGGCGATCGGTGATGTCTTCGATCGTACCAACGCGTCCAACCAGCGCACCGTCGGGCGACAAAACCGGCGCGGAGCAGACGTTGATCCAACGAATGTCGCCCGTGCCGCTGTTGATCATGCGCTGTAGGCTGTGCTCTTTGGTCGTCGGGGCAACACGTAGCCAGTTCGCCAATCCGTCCTGACGCTCGTGAGGCAGGAACACGCGCGCGAAACCAACGCCAAGCAGTTCGGCAGCCGAATGCCCGTAGATCGTCTGCAACTTCGGATTGACGTACGTGACCTGACCCTCTGAGTCCGACAAGAAGATACCGATGGGCGAGCTAGTGCACAGCATGCGAAAACGTTCTTCGCTGGCGCGGAGTGCCGATTCCGTGGCTTTGCGCTCGGTAATGTCCAGAACGTTCCCCAAATAGCCGGTCACACGGCCCAGCGCATCGCACAGCGGTACGGCCTTCACGACAGCCCAGCGCAATTGGCCGTCGCGATGCACGAAGCGAGCTTCGTGAACAAAATCAGCGCGAGGCTCGACGGCTCGATTCCATTCGGCGAACAGCGCGGCACGATCCTCGGGATGCATTGTGCGGAGCCAATCGAAGCGGCGACCCCCGTTGGCAGCGACGCCGGCGATCGTCGCGTATCGCGCGTTGGTGAACAGCGCCTTACCTCGGAGGTCGAATTGAATGATCCCCATCGGCGAATGGACGGCCAGCGACCGAAAGCGCATCTCGCCTGTCGCGTCATCGTCGGGTTCGGCCGGCGTACGGTTGGCATCGGCAAAGACCGCCATGATCGACGGCTCATCGGAGGTGCTGGTATCTAGAGCCAGTCGCACGCTGATGCGGCGCTGCATGCCATCGCGGCAAGAGCGATAAGTCACCGTGGGAGACTCGCCCGCTGCCGCCCGTGCAAACGCATCGTTGAGGATCTGCAGATCCTCGGACGCGATCGACGCCATCCAAGCGCACGGGTCTTCGGCCAGGTCCCGCCGCGAACAACCCAAGACGTGTTCCGTGCTGATGCTGGCGTAGAGGACCGAGGCCATTTCCTCAGCAAACAGCAAAAACGCGATCCGGCCATGCCCAGTCTGCTGTCGCACGAATGCGTAAAGACTGCGCAGGCTTTCATTCAACCGGCGGCTTTCGGCAACCTCCTCCTCTAACTGCGCGATTCTTTCCCGCAGCTCGCCGATTTGCGCTACGTATTGCGACGTTGTCGCCGAAGGCATCGGTCCGTACTCCCAACGGGTGGATGCCTCGAGATCTATTCCGTGAAATGCCTCGTCATGATAAGCCGTTGGTCGATTTGCAACAACCTTGGCACGGCTCGGGGGGCTCGACCATCCTGCGGCGGGTATGCACATCAGAACCGTCGCGTAGGGCGAAATCGACGAATCGTCTAGATCGCCGATAGTTCATCTTACGGTTGCCGTCGTTCAAGGGGGGACAGCATGCCCGACAGAGCCTGAATCTACGCGGCCGCGCCTTTGCTAACCCAGAAGTTGCCCACGAGCCCGATTTGCTGCTGACTCGCTCAAAGAACCATGACCGTGGATCGATCGTTTTCGCAGCATCATGGCAGGCCTGTTATCGAACGACGCAAACAACCGTTCGGTCGACCTGTCGCGGTCGATGACGCTTTGGGCGGTCTGTGACGAATGGTTCACTGATGCCGCTGGCGCGGCCACGACCGAAAACAAACGGGCCGATGGAGCGGAGCCAGCCCCAACCGACGCCTCCGCCCGGCCAGCGGAATGGTACGTTTTGTAGTGCTGTGGGTGCATCGGCCAGTTGAGGTGAACGGGCAACCACCCTAGGACGCACGTGCCGCCGGAAGGGGCCAGGGATGAAGATACTGATCGTCGACGACAACCCAATCGCGCTGGACCTGCTGGAACAGACGCTTGTGCGCGACGGCCATCAAGTCGTCTCGGCCGAAAACGGCCGGGCTGCCCTGGAAGTGCTGCGCGACGGCGATTGCCAAATGGTGATCACCGACTGGGATATGCCGATCATGTCGGGCGTCGAGCTGTGCCGACAGATCCGCTGCTCGAACTGGATGAACTACATCTACGTTATCGTGCTGACCGGGCGCGGCGAAGTCTCGGACACGATCGAAGGCATGTCGGCCGGGGCCGACGACTTCATCGTGAAGCCGTTTCAGCCGACCGAGTTGGCACTACGCGTCCGCGCCGGAGAGCGGCTGCTGGGGTTGCAGACTCGTGACCTGCTGATTTTCGCACTGGCACGACTGGCCGAGTCGCGCGATACCGGCAGCGGCGCGCACCTGGAACGCGTGCGGACCTACTCGCGGATCATTGCCCAGCAACTGTCGCGCCATCCTAAGTTTGCCGACACGATCACACCAGATTTCGTCCGGTTGATCTACCTGACCAGCCCGTTGCACGACATCGGCAAAGTCGCGATTCCCGATAGCGTGCTGTTGAAGCCGGGCAAGCTGACGCGCGACGAGTTCGAAGTCATGAAGACGCACACGACCAAGGGTGCCGCGACGCTGGACGCGGCCCTGCGCGAGTATCCTTCGGCCCGCTATTTGCGCATGGCACGCGAAATTGCGGCCACGCATCACGAGCGGTACGAAGGCACTGGCTACCCGCTCGGACTGGCCGGCGATGAGATCCCGCTATGTGGCCGGATCGTGGCGCTGGCCGACGTGTACGACGCGCTGACCAGCCGCCGAGTCTACAAGGATGCCTACTCGCACGAGGAAGCTCGGGAGATCATCTTCGACTCGCGCGGGACGCACTTCGATCCGGCCGTCGTCGATGCCTTTCTGATCAACGAGGCGCAGTTCGCTTCGATCGCAGCGTCGCTGCGCGGTCCGGACGACGGCCCGACAACGGCAGCAAACGGCAACAGCAAGCCGGTCGGCGCGGGATGCTAGTCGATTGCCTGCGAGCAATCACGTGCCACGAGCGCGCCCCCTCCTTTTTTCTTGCGGCCTTGGGCCGAAAGGTGTAGTCTGAGCGCATCGCTGGCCCGCGCGCCCGGAACCGCGCGGACCATTGTGCTCGACACATCTCTATTCTGGGGAGGCTGGGGCCATGATCCGTTCCATGCTGCTGGGCTGCGCTGCGCTGTTGGTGGTGCCGGGTGTCTTGCTTGTTGGGTATGTGTTGCTTGCCGACGAGCCGCCGGGCGGTGAACCGCCGGCGCCGTTTGACGCCACGGCGGTGGTGCCCGCGGCGAATGCCGCGGTCGAAGAGGCGCTCGACCGATCGGTCTCGGCCGATTTTCACGAGCAAGACCTGGCCGACCTGGTCAGCTACTTGTCGCACTACGGCATCGACGCCTATTTGGACGAGCGGGCGGTGGCGGAAGCCGGGCTCGATTCGGACGCGCCCCTGCGAACACTGCACGTCAACGACGTTTCGCTACGTTCGGTGTTAAACCTGGTGCTGGCACCGTTGGACCTGACGTACTTTGTGCGCGACGGCAAGCTGCACATCACGACGCAGGACGTGGCGGATATGGAACTGGTCGTCATGGTCTATCGGGTCGACGACCTGGCAGGCCGCTACACCAATAAATCGGGACAATCTTTTGTCACTTTTGACGATCTGATCGAAGTGATCACCAGTACGGTCACTCCCGGGTCGTGGCACGAATTCGGAGGTCCAGGTACGGTTCAGGGCTTTCAAGGAACATTGGTCGTTTCGCAGACCGGCCGAGTCCACCAAGAAATCCAGCGTTTGTTGACCGCGCTGCGCGAAAGCCGAAAGACCGAGTTAGCCGGCGCCGCGCCGAAGCCAATCTGGGCCGAGCGCAAAGCGAACCTGTCCGTGATGCGACAACTCGAGGAAAAGTCGAAGCAGCCGGCCGACTTCGAGTTCGCCGAAGTGCCGCTCGACGACGTGATGGCGGCAGTGGCGGACCATTTTGGCGTGCAAATCGTGTTGGACGTTCGTGCGTTTGAGGAAGTTGGCATTTCCGAGGACACGCCCGTGACCCAAAGGTTGCGACAAGTCACCTTGCCGGCGGCGCTGGAGATGCTCTTGCAGCCGCTCAGTCTGACGCATCGCATCGACGACGAAGTCGTGCAGATCACCTCGATCGACGTGGCGGATACCAAGATGGCGGTCGTGGTGTATCCGGTGGCCGACCTGGTGCAACCTGGCGAGGCGAAAGTGGGCGGCAAGGGCCAGGATTTCGACACACTCATCGAGGCCGTCACAGAGACCGTCGCACCGGATACCTGGGACGAAGTCGGTGGTCCGGGCACGATCAATGAGCACTGGATCACGTCGAGCCTGGTCGTGGGGCAAACGCAAGCGTTGCATGGATCGCTGGCGCGGCTCCTGACCGGATTGCGCAAGCTGCGTGCTCCGCTGCCCGAACCGCCCGAGGGTGCGAATCCCAAACCGCCGCCCAAGCAGGCGCTGCCGGCGCCCGACAAGATCTCGAAGCCCGGTGGGTTATTTTAGCGCGTCTGCGCGTTGTCGCTGGAAGTGGACGGCGCAAAGCCGCGGCGCATCGTGTTTTCGGTCACGGTGCGCGGCACGACGAATTGCAGCAGGTATTCCGGGCCGCCGGCCTTGGTGCCGATGCCCGACATCTTGAATCCACCAAACGGTTGGCGGCCGACCAGCGCGCCGGTCGTGCCGCGATTTAGATAAAGGTTGCCCACGGCCAATTCGCGGCGGGCCCGGTCGAGATGGGCCGGGCTGCGCGAAAACATGCCGCCGGTCAGGGCATAGTCGGTGTCGTTGGCCAGCCGGATTGCCTCGTCCAAGTCGGCGGCACGTAGCACGGCCAGCACAGGCCCAAAGATTTCCTCCTGGGCCAGTTGTCCGTCGGGCGGAACGTCGACAAAAACGTGCGGCCCGATGTAATACCCCTCGCTAGCCAGCGCACCGACGTCGGTGGCGACCACTTCTCGGGCCGTATCGCGGCCCATCTCGATGTACCGGTGGATTCGGTCGAACGCTTCCTCGTCGATGACCGCCGCAACGGTCGTGGCCGGATCTTCGGCCGGACCGACCTTCAAGCTGCGCGTGGCATCGACCAGCCGAGACACGAACGTTTCGTACACCGAGTCGAGTACGATCGCGCGGGAGCAGGCAGAGCACTTTTGGCCCTGGTAACCGAATGCGCTGTGGACCACGCCCAACACAGCTTCGTCCAGGTCGGCATCGTCGTCCACGATGATCGCGTTCTTGCCGCCCATCTCGGCGATGACGTGCTTAACGTTGCGGGTGTCGCCGCTGGCAGAAACGCGGGCCGCCGTGGCATTGATCGCCAGTCCGACAGGCCGCGAGCCGGTGAAGGCGATCAGGGCGACGCGCGGATGCTCGACCAGCGCCGCGCCGACCGTTTCGCCCGAGCCAGGCAGGAAGTTGGCCACGCCGGGCGGCAATTCGATTTCGGCAAAGATCTCCATCAATTTCGCGGCGACGACGCTCGATTGCTCGGCCGGTTTCATGACGACGGTATTGCCGGTGACCAGCGCGGCGGTGGTCATTCCGGTGAGGATGGCCAGCGGAAAGTTCCAGGGCGCGATCACGGCCGCAACGCCACGCGGCAAGTGCTCGAAGCGATCTTCCTCGCCCGGCACGTCGACTCCGTGCGGCCCGGCCATGGCGATCGCGCCGGCCGCGTAGTACTCGCAGAAGTCGATCGCTTCGCAGACGTCGCCGTCCGCTTCGCGCCAGGGCTTTGCGCATTCGAAGACTTCCCACGCAGCCAGTTCGAAGCGGCGGCGGCGCATCACGTCGGCCGCTTGACGCAGATACTCGGCCCGTTGTTCGGCGCTCAAGCGCGCCCATTCCGGCTGCGCGGCGATGGCCGCGTCGACGGCGGCTGCGGCATGTTCCTTGGCGGCCACTGCCACACGGCCGACCGATTGCGACTTGTGCGAGGGATTGATCGATTCGGACCACGCGTCGGTGGTAACTTCGCGCCCGCCGATGACCAGCGGATATTGCCGATCGAATTGTGCTTTAACTTCGGCCAGCGCAGCCTGCATGGCGTCGCGGTTTTCGGCCAGGGCGAAATCGGCCGGCGGTTCGTTGCGATAGTCGGGCGTAAAAGGGCCGGCGGCGGTCTCCGCCGTTTGCGGAGCGTGCGGCCTGGGTTCACCGTCGTCTTGCGCCGCAGGTTGCTCTAACGGATTCATCAGCAGTTTCTCCACCGGAACGTGCTCGCTAAAGCCGGCCCGCAGAAAGGAATCGTTCGAGGTGTTT
>ERZ869936.337-NODE-337-length-47569-cov-6.861641_pt1 | contig 47569 bp, 46 predicted proteins | sample MGYA00520876_ERZ869936 | MGnify/ENA primary metagenome ERZ869936 (study PRJEB32218, sample SAMN09650985) | biofilter metagenome | isolation source: enrty point of leading RO module | place: Saudi Arabia: Thuwal, RO plant located on Red Sea | collected 2016-02-17 ... | reverse complement strand
CGGCGGTCCCGTCCGCGCCGCCGTCCGTCGACAGCGTGGCGGAGGCCGCGGCCCGGCGCCGCTCCTCGGCCGCGCGCCGCTCGGCGGCCTCGCGCTCGGCGGCGATTCGCTCCAGCTCCGCCTGGCGGGCGGCTTCGGCACGCGCCTCGAGCGCGTTCGCGAGCGCGATCTCGGTGGCTTCCAGTTCGGCGCCCGCGGGATCGAGCGCGCGGGCATCGGCCAGCAGCGCCTCGGCCGCGTCGAACTCGCCGCCGTCGACGGCACTGCGCGCCTGCAGCACCAGCCGGCTGGCAACGACCCGCAGTCCCTGGCGCGCCGCGGCGTTGTCGGGATCCGTGGTCAGCGCCAGTTCGAAGTAGTAACGCGCGTTGTCGTTGGCCGGCGTAATCAGGGCGCCGGCGGCGAGCCGCTCGTCGGCGCGTGCGAGTACGTCGTCGACCTGCTGCGCGCTGCGGGCCGCCGCGAGTTCCTCGCTCAGCGCGGTGATTGCCGCGACGTCGGCGCCCGGGATCGCCTGCGCCTGCGTCAGCAGCCGGCTGGCGTCCTCGAAGCGCGCCTCGCGAATCGCCGCGCGCGCGCCGTCCAGCGTTTCGCGGACGCGCATCTGGTCCAGCTGTGCGTTCATGAACGCGAGCCGCGGGTTGGCAGGGCTCGCGAGTTCGACCATCGCCAGCGCTTCCGCGGCGTCGTCCAGGCGGTTCTCGAGCAGCGCGGTCTCGGCCATGCCGATGACCTGCTCGACCAGCGCGGCCAGTTCCTCGGCCACGGCAGCGTTGTCCGGCGCGGCTTCGCGCGCGGCGACGTACCATTCCATCGCGTTGTCGCCGGCAGGTGCCAGCAGGCGACCGGAGTCGCGCGCGAAGCGGGCGTTGTCGAGCAGGGCGACCCACGCGGGGTCCACGGCCGGCTCCGCGGCGGGTGCCTGTGCCGGCACGCCTGCCTCGGCGGCTGCGGGTGCGTCGTCGCCGGAGTCCGCGTTGCCCGGCTGCACCGGTGCGGACTCGACCGTCGCCGGCATCGTCTCGCCCGCGGGCGCCTCCAGCGCGTCCTCGCCGTCACCGCCCAGGAACAGCCAGGCCAGCACCGCGACGATCAGCACGGCGCCGGCGGCGGCGCCGTACAGCGCGGTCGGCGGGAAGCCGCTGCCCGGTTCCCTGGCAGCTGGCGGCTTGTCGGGTGCGGGCGCGCCAGGCTTTGTGCGGCGCTTGTCGTCGGGCACGCGGAGCTGGCTGTCGTCGGCCGACGGCCTTGCCGGTGCTGCCGGCTCGGCTTTCGCCGGTTCCGGGTCGGCCTTGGCCTTGCCTGCCGGGGCGGCAGCGGGTTTCGCGGGCTCGGCCGCGGGCCTGGCTGCCGGCTGCGGCGGCGGCGTCGCCGGGGCCGCCCTGGCTGCTTTCGCGGCCGGCGCGCCTTTGAAGACGGACTGCGGCGCTTCGAGGTGGTACTTGACCGAAGCCTCGATCGCGAGGCGCGCGCGCCCCGGCGAGACCGGCTTCAGAAGGAATCGATACACCTGGCCGCGGTTGATCAGTTCCATCAGCGAATCGCCGTCGTCGCGCCTGCCGGCGACGATCGCGACCAGCCGCGGCGCGTGCGCGCGCAGGCTCTGGGTCAGCAATTCGACCTTGTTGCCGGCGATCGCGGCGTCGGTGACCAGCACGCCGACCTTGTTGTTACGCACCGCGTCCTGGGCCTGCTGGCCGGTCACGGCGTGATGAACCTCGTGCAGTCCGCGCGCCGACTCGCGAATCGTCTCGAGGAACTCGCTGTCCTTGGTCAGCACGAGCACGTCGACGTGCCGACCGCCCGCCTCGGGCGTGACCTGGATCTTTTCCGGCTTGAGCGCGGGCATGCGGCCGGTGCCGTCGGAGATGATCGTCGTGCCGTTCTCCATCGTCTCCATGACGATGTGCTCGCCTTCTTCCTCGATGTCGTCGTCGCCTGCCGCCCCGCTGACGGCAAGCTTGCTGACGGTGTCGGCAAGCGGCGAGACCGAATCCACGTTGGCCGCCGTGTCGTTGGCCGACTTCGAGATCGTCAGCATGCGCATGCGCTTGGCCGCGGTCTCGACGATCTTCAGCAGTGCGTCCGGCTGTACTTCGCCGCGCACGACCTGGAACATCTCCTGGTCGCCGACCAGCGCCTCGAGGTCCTCGTCGCTGTCGCTCGCGAGCAGGATGCCGATCGTGTCCGGGGAGCGTTTCCTGGCCTCGCGCAGCGCTTCCAGGCCGGACATTCCCGGCAGGTCCTGCGCGGATACGATGATGTGTATGGGCGTTTCGCCGAGCGTCGTCAGTGCTTCCGAGCCGCTGGTCGCGTAGTGCACGGTATAGCGGTCGCTGAAACCCGCACCGAGGGCATCCAGCGTGCTCTGGCTGCTGTGCAGCAAGAGCACCTGTGTATTGAATTGCTCCAACGCCACGACGAACCTCCGGGGTTATGTTTAATCGTGTATCGGCCTGTCCGGAGTTCGAGTATAGACACGGCTTCGGGGCGAAGCGCGGGCGTCGGCCGACCGATGCGGGATTCTGTGACGGACAGCACAGAGCGCCGGCACGCAGTTCACATTTCGCCGGCGGCCGGGACGGCCGGCCGGTTGCGGCAGGATCAGGCGGCCCGGCCGCGGCTCCCAATCTCCGCGGCGAGCCGGTCGATCGCGTCGTCGAGGCCCATGACCTGCTGCTGCTTCGAGCCCAGCCGGCGCAGGGCCACGGTGCGCTCGTCGACCTCGCGCTGGCCCACGGCCATCAGCACCGGGACCTTGGCGACGCTGTGCTCGCGGACCTTGTAGGAGATCTTCTCGTTGCGCAGGTCGGCCTCTGCGCTGATGCCCGCGCGCCGCAGCCGGCTGACGACGTCCAGCGCGTAGTCGTCCGCGTCCGACGTGATCGTCAGCACCTTGGCCTGGGTCGGTGCCAGCCACAGCGGCAGGTTGCCGGCGTGGTGCTCGATCAGGATGCCGATAAAGCGTTCCAGCGAGCCGAACATCGCGCGGTGCAGCAGCACCGGCGTGTGCTTCTCGCCGTCCTCGCCGACGTAGGTCGCGCCGAGCCGGCCCGGCAGGTTCAGGTCGACCTGCAGCGTGCCGCACTGCCAGTCGCGGCCGATCGCGTCGCGCAGCACGAATTCGAGTTTCGGGCCGTAGAACGCGCCTTCGCCGGGGTTGTGCGTGTACTCGAGGCCGGAGGCCTCGAGCGCCGACAGCAGCGCCTGCTCGGCGTCGTCCCAGATCGCGTCGTCGCCGACCCGGACCTCCGGGCGGTCGGCGAACTTGATGCGCACGTCGTCGAAGCCGAAGTCGCGGTAGATGCCGAGGATCAGGTCGCAGACCGCGATCGACTCCGAGGTGATCTGCTGCGGCGTGCAGAAGATGTGCGCGTCGTCCTGCGTGAAGGCGCGGACGCGCAGCATGCCGTGCAGCGCGCCCGAGGGTTCGTAGCGGTGCACCTTGCCGAACTCGCACAGGCGGTAGGGCAGGTCGCGGTAGCTCGTGATGCCCTGCTTGAACACCTGCACGTGTCCGGGGCAGTTCATCGGTTTGATCGCGTAGTTGCGGCCGTCCTCGGTCTCGGTCGTGAACATGTGTTCGCCGAAGGACTCCCAGTGACCCGAGGCCTCCCACAGGCTGCGGTCCATGAGCTCGGGCGTATTCACTTCCTGGTAGCCGGCTTCGTACTGCCGGATGCGCATGTAGTCGACGAGGTTCCGGAACAGCGCCCAGCCTTTCGGGTGCCAGAACACCGCGCCCGGAGCCTCTTCCTGGAAGTGGAACAGGTCCATGATCCGGCCGAGCCGGCGGTGGTCGCGCTTCTCCGCTTCCTCCAGCCGCGTCAGGTAGGCGCGCAGCTGCTTCGGGTTCGCCCACGCGGTGCCGTAGATGCGCTGCAGCATCGCGTTTTTCGCGTCGCCGCGCCAGTAGGCGCCCGACACGCGCAGCAGCCGGAAGGCCTTGCCGAGGCGCCCGGTCGACGGCAGGTGCGGACCGCGGCACAGGTCGATGAACTCGCCCTGGCGGTACAGCGTGATCGTCTCGTCGGCCGGCAGGTCCTCGATGATCTCTGCCTTGTACTCCTCGCCCTGCTCGCGGAAGAAGCGCACGGCCTCGTCGCGCTCCCAGACCTCGCGTTCGATCGCCTCGTTGCGCTCGACGATTTCCTGCATGCGCGTCTCGATTTTCTCGAGGTCTTCGGGCGTGAACGGCTCGTCGCGGGCGAAGTCGTAGTAGAAACCGTTCTCGATCGCCGGGCCTATCGTGACCTGGGTCTCGGGCCACAGCTCCTTCACGGCCTCCGCCAGCACGTGCGCCGCGTCGTGGCGCAGCAGCTCGAGGCCGTCCTCGCTGTCGCGGGTCACGATCTCGACCTCGGCGTCGGTCTCGATGGCGCGGGTGAGGTCCCAGAGCTGCCCGTCGACGCGCGCCGCCACGGCGTTCTTCTCGAGGCCCTGCGAAATGTCGAGGGCGATGTCGCGGCCGGTCACGGCGTGTTCGAACTCGCGGGTCGAACCGTCGGGGAGTCGTATCAGGGGCATCGTCGGTCGGGCGTACGGGGGAAACGGCGCGCTATTGTACCCGAATCGCCGCGGCTGGCTAACCGGGGCAGCCGGGGCCTTCATGTACACTTCGCCCATGAACCGTCCGCCCGCACTGCGTCCGTTCCCGCCGCCCGCCCACGACCACGAGCACTGCGTCGCCGATGCGATCGCGACCGCCGAGGCGCTGTGCCGCGAGCGCGGCCTGCGCTTCACGGCGATTCGTCGCCGGGTGCTGGAGCTGGTCTGGGACAGCCACCGGCCGATCGGCGCCTACGACATCCTCGACGCGCTCAATCGCGACGGCCGCAAGGCGGCGCCGCCGACCGTCTACCGCGCGCTGGAATTCCTGATCGAGGCCGACCTCGTGCACCGCCTCGACTCGCTGAACGCGTTCGTCGGCTGTGCCGACCCGTCGCGCTCGCACGTCGGGCAGTTCCTGATCTGCCGCGGCTGCCGCAGCGTCGCGGAGCTCGACGACGGCGACATCGACGGCCTCGTCCGCGACAAGGCCGCGGCGCTCGGCTTCTCCGCCGTGCACCCGATGCTCGAGATCCAGGGCCTGTGCCGTGAATGTCGCGCCAGCCGCGCGCGCGATTGACGTACAATCCGCCCCTTTCGAATCCACGCCACCTCCCTCCATGAGCAGCGAACAGCCGACCGACTTCATCCGCCAGATCATCGACAGCGACCTCGCCGCCGGCAAGCACGGCGGCGAGGTCGTGACCCGCTTCCCGCCGGAGCCGAACGGCTTCCTGCACATCGGTCACGCGAAGTCGATCTGCCTGAACTTCGGCGTCGCTGCGGAGCGCGGCGGGCGGACATTCCTGCGCTTCGACGACACGAACCCGGGCCGCGAACGACAGGAGTACGTCGACGCGATCCAGGCCGACGTGCGCTGGCTGGGCTTCGACTGGGAAGACCGGCTCACCCATGCATCCGACTACTTCGACCAGCTCTACGCGGCGGCCGAGCAGCTGATCCGCCAGGGTGACGCCTACGTGGACAGCCTGACGGCCGAGGAAATCCGGGACTATCGCGGCACGCTCAAGGAGCCCGGCAAGGACAGCCCCTACCGCGGCCGCAGCGTGGAAGAGAACCTCGACCTGTTCCGGCGCATGCGCGCCGGCGAATACGCCGACGGCGAACACGTGCTGCGCGCGAAAATCGACATGGCATCGGGCAACATCAACCTGCGCGACCCGACGCTGTACCGGATCCGCAAGCTGCGCCACCAGCGCAGCGGCGACGAATGGTGCATCTACCCGATGTACGACTTCGCGCACGGCCTGTCGGATGCCTTCGAGGGGGTGACCCACTCGCTGTGCACGCTCGAGTTCGAGGACCACCGGCCGCTGTACGACTGGCTGCTCGACAAGGTGGCGCCCCCGCACCGGCCGCAGCAGATCGAGTTCTCGCGCCTGAACCTCGCGTACGCGCTGACCAGCAAGCGCAAGCTGAACCAGCTCGTGGAGGAGGGCGTCGTCGGCGGCTGGGACGATCCCCGGGTCGCGACACTCGCCGGCATGCGCCGCCGCGGCTACCCACCCGCCGCGATCCGCGATTTCATCCGCCGCGTCGGCGTGACCAAGAAAGAGAACCTGATCGAGATGGCGCTGCTCGAGAACTCGATCCGTGAACAGCTGGGCGAGGAGGCCGAGCGCCGCATGGCCGTCATGCAGCCGCTCAAGCTCGTGCTGACCGATTACCCGGACGACCGCGTCGAGGAACTCGAGGCGATGAACCACCCGAACCGCCCGGAGCTCGGCACGCGCCGCGTGCCGTTTTGCCGCGAGCTCTTCATCGAGCGCGACGACTTCATGGAGGACGCGCCGCGCAAGTTCTTCCGCCTGAAGCCGGGCGGCGAGGTGCGGCTGCGCGCGGCCTACATCGTGCGCTGCGACGAGGTCGTAAAAGACGACGCGGGGCACGTCGTCGAGCTGCGCTGCAGCCACGATCCGGAATCGAAGAGCGGCGGTGCCGGCAGCGACCGCAAGGTCAAGGGCACGATCCACTGGGTCTCGGCGCGCCACGCGCTGGCGGCCGAGGTACGGCTGTACGACCGGCTGTTCACGGACCCCGACCCGGGCGCGGCCGGGGACCTGCACGCGGTGCTGAACCCGGCCTCGCTCGAGACGGTCAGCGCGCGGCTCGAGTCATCACTGGCCGACACGCCGGTCGGCCGGGCGTTCCAGTTCGAGAGGCTCGGCTACTTCTGCGCCGGTCACGCACACCACCGGGCCGACGCGCCGGTCTTCAATCGCATCGTGACCCTGCGCGACAGCTGGGCGAAGCTCGAGAAGCAGGCGCTGGCCGGCCGCTAGGCGCGGCCGCGGTCGACGACGACGAGCGGCGCGCCGCGACCCGTGCCGAGGCCCGCCGCGGCGTCGCCCTCCGCGCGCGCGACCTCGATCACGTCGAACGAGTTGATCAGCGCGAGGTAGTCCCCGGGCGTGACGCGTCCATAGGTCGGCGACAGCGCGAGCCGGTGGCCGGCGAGTTGCACCTCGGCGCGTACGAAGTCCCCGATCAGCGACGCGTCGATATTGCTGATCAGGTTGCCGAAGGCATCGATTGTCACGATGACGCCGGCGACCCGCCCCGGCGTGCATGCCGGCTCGTCGAGCCAGCCCGGCGTCCAGTCCTCGACCGCGTCGCCGAGCGCCTGCGGCTGCAGCCGCCCGGCCGCGAGTTCGGCGGCGACCGGCGCGAAGATGTCGCGGCCATGAAAGGTCGCGCTCGGCGGCGGCAGGCCGAGCCGGTCGAGCACGCCAGGGTCGAGCCGGCGGATCGAATCCGCCTGCGGCAACAGCGGCGCCAGCAGCCCGTTGTCGGGCGCGATGAACAGGTGCCCGCCCAGGGTCGCGAGCAGGATGTCCCGCTCGGTGCCGACGCCGGGGTCGACCACGCCGACGTGCACGCTTCCCGGCGGGAACCAGCGCCACGCGCGGCTCATCCAGAAGCCTGCCTCGGGCGGCCAGTGCGCCGGGATGTCGTGGGTCACGTCGATGACCGTGGCGCCGGGGAAGCGGCCGGCGATGACGCCTTTCATGACGCCGACAAACGGGCCCTTGTGGCCGAAGTCGGTCGTGATCGTGATGACTCCAGAGGGCGCGAACGAGGGCATGGCGTGCTCCGGCCTGCGACCGGCGCATGATAACCGATGCTCAGGCGCCGGACGGTACGAGCTTGCGGCGGTAGAGCGAGCGGGCCCAGTAGATGAACAGCGTGTCGAACGCGGCGATGACGAGCTTCAGCACGTACTTCGAGGCGCCGAGCGCCAGCGCGGTCGCGAGGTCGACGACGCCCCACCAGGCAACGAGTGAGTAGATCAGCGTGTCCAGCGCCTGCGAACCCATCGTCGACAGGTTGTTGCGCAGCCACAGCCAGCGTTCCCCGGTCGCCCGGCGGATACGGTGGAAGGCCCACACGTCGAAGCGCTGGCTCAGGTAGTAGGCGAGCAGCGAGCCGAACACGAAGCGCGGCGTGAAATCGACGATCGTGCCGAAAGCCTCGTGCACCTCGCGCGAGAAGCCGGCGGACTCCGGCCGCGTGCTCGGCGGGTAGAGCAGCGCGATGCTCATCATCAGCAGCACGATCAGGCTGACGGCGAAACCCATGTGCACGGCTTTTTCGGCTTCGCGGCGGCCGTAATTCTCGCTCAGCACGTCGGTCGCGAAGAAGATGCTGGAGTAGAAGATCACGCCGAGGCTGGTCTGCAGCCCGAAAATCTCCGTGAGCTTCGGTCCCTGCAGGTTGGCGAGGATGATGGCGACCGCGATCGCTACCTGTAGCCCGACCTTGCCGAACAGGCGGAACAACAGCACTGTGCAGGCGAGATCGATCGCCAGCGTCGCGAACCACAAGAGCTCCGGCTGCGCGCCCGCGAGCCTCGCCAGCGAATCGGGAAACACGGGCAGGCCCCGCGGCTAGCGCAGCCCGGCGGCCCGGTCGAGGTGCCAGTCGGCGTTGCCGAACAGGAGGTCGATCGCGGTCATGCGCTTGAAGTAGTGGGCGATATCGAGTTCCCAGGTCACGCCCATGCCGCCGTGCAGCTGCACCGCCTCCTGCGCGACCCGGCGGCCTGCCGTGCCGATCGTGTACTTCAGCTCACTGAGCGCGCGCGCCGCGTCCGGGCTGTCGTCCTCGCGCAGCATCACCGCGCGCAGCAGCAGCGAGCGGGTCTGCTCGCACTCCATCAGCATGTCGACCATGCGGTGCTGCAGCGCCTGGAAGCTGCCGATCGGCACGCCGAACTGGACGCGCTGCTTCGCGTAATCGACGGTCTTGTCGTGCATCGTCTGCATGATGCCCACCGCCTCGGCGCAGACCGCGAGCGTCGCGTCGTCGACGGCGCCGGCCAGCGCCTCGAAGCCGGCATCCTCGTCGCCGAGCAGGTCGGACGCGCCGACCGCGACGCCGTCCAGCGTAATCTCGGCGGCGGCGTGCGCGTCTACGGTCTTGTAGCCGCGCCGGACGACGCCGTCGGCCGCGGCGTCGACCGCGAACAGGCTGATGCCGGCCGTATCCGCCTGCTCGCCCGCCGTGCGCGCCGGCACGACCAGCAGGCCGGCGTCGGCGCCGTTCAGAACCAGCGTCTTCGTGCCGTGCAGGCGCCAGCCGCCGCCGTCGCGCTCGGCGCGCGTGGCGACGTTGCCGAGGTCGTAGCGCGCCTGCGGCTCGGCGAAGGCCAGCGCGGCCTGCAGGCTGCCGTCGATGATGCGCGCGAGCCAGCGGCCTTTCTGCTCCGCGTTCGCCGCGCGCTTGAGCACGCCGCCGGCGAGCACGACGTTTGCGAGGTAGGGCTCGACGACGAGGCCGCGGCCGAACTGCTCCATGATCAGCATCAGCTCCACGGCGCCGCCGTCGAAGCCGCCGTCGGCCTCGCTGAACGGCATGGCGGTCCAGCCGAGCTCGGCGCAGGTCTGCCAGACCTCCGGGCTGAAGCGCTCATCGCTCTCGGCGATGCGCATGCGGCGCTCGAAGTCGTAGTCGTTGTCGATGAAGCGGCTGACCGAGTCGGCCAGCATCGACTGTTCGTCACTGATCGAAAAATCCATGATGCCGTTACCGTCAGAGTCCGAGCACGTGCTTGGAGATGATGTTCTTCTGTATTTCGTTCGAGCCGCCGTAGATCGACGCCTTGCGATTATTGAAATAGCGCAGGCTGGCGAGCGTCTCGTTGCCGTCGCCGACGCGCTCGTCGACCGGGAAGTCGGCGGCGTACTGCTGCGGCAGGTAGGGCAGGGCGTAGTAGCCTGCGGCCTCGACGAACAGGTGATCGATCGCCTGCTGGATCTCGGTGCCCTTGATCTTGAGGATCGACGACTCCGGCCCGGGCGCCTTGCCGACCGCGACCGCGGCCAGCGTGCGCAGCTCGGTGAACTCGAGCGCGTGCAGCTCGGTCTCGACGGCCGCCAGCTTGCGCAGGAAGTTGCGGTCTTCGGACAGCGGCGGCGCGCCGTGCACGGGCCGCGCGATCTTCTCACGCAGGCGCGCCACGCGGTATTTCGAACGGGCGACGCCGGCGATGTTCGTGCGCTCGTGCTGCAGCAGGACCTTGCCGTAGGTCCAGCCCTTACCCTCTTCGCCGACGAGGTTCTCGACGGGCACCCGCACGTTTTCGAAGTGCACCTCGTTGACCTCGTGCTCGCCCTCTATCGTGATGATCGGCTTGACCGTCACGCCCGGCGTCGACATGTCGATGAGCAGGAAGCTGATGCCCTCCTGGCGGCGCGCCACGTCGCTCGAGGTGCGCACGAGGCTGAAGATCCAGTCCGCGTACTGGCCCAGCGTCGTCCAGGTCTTGGTGCCGTTGACGACGTAGTGGTCGCCGTCGCGGTCCGCGCGCGTCTTCAGCGATGCGAGGTCCGAGCCGGCGCCGGGCTCCGAGTAGCCCTGGCACCACCAGACGTTGCTGGCGAGGATGTCGGGCAGGAAGCGCTGCTGCTGCGCCTCGTTGCCGAAGGTGTAGATGACCGGGGCGACCATCTTGACGCCGAAAGGCACCATGTCCGGTGCGTTGGCGGCCGCTATTTCGTTGGCGAAGATGTAATGCTGCACCGGCTTCCAGCCCGTGCCGCCGTGCTCGACCGGCCAGTTGATCGCGGCCCAGCCCTGCTCGTACAGGATCTTCTGCCAGCGCACGTAGTCGTCGCGCGTGAGCGGCACGCCGTTCATCTGCTTGGCGCGGATGTCCTCCGGAAACCTGTCGCGGAAGAAGGCGCGGACCTCGTCGCGAAAGGCGCGTTCCTCGTCGGTCAGCTGAACGTGCATGGCACTCCTCGATCGTCGGGTGGCTGCAGGGGGCGCCGGGCGGCGCGACCGCGTTTTCCGGTCGGGCAGTATAACGGCCCATGTTGCAGCGCACAACCGACCGGCATCGCGCAAACTATTGAGCCGGCTGGATAAAAAATCGCCGCGGGCGCCGCACCGCGGAACTACCCGGCCCGCGCGGGGTCGGCACAGGCGCGCGCCGCTGGCGGTTTAGCCCGGCACCGCCTTTGATGCAGAATACGCCCATGACGACGCGCTCCCCCGAGGAACAGACGCTGCCGCGGCTCGGCCCGCGCGACCGGCTCGGCCGGCCGCTCGCCGACCTGCGCATCTCGCTGCTCGACCGCTGCAATTTCCGCTGTCCCTATTGCATGCCGGAGTCCAGCTTTCCCGAGGACTATCGCTTTCTCGCGAGGCGCGAACGACTGAGCCACGACGAGATCGTCAGGCTCGCCGGCATCGCCGTGCGCCTGGGCGTGAGCAAGCTGCGCCTGACCGGCGGCGAGCCGCTGCTCGACCGGGCGGTGCCGCAGCTGGTTGCGCGACTCCGGCAGCTCGACGGCGTCGACGACCTCGCGCTGACGACCAACGGCACGCTGCTCGGGCGCTACGCCCGGCCGCTCGCCGATGCGGGCCTCGACCGCGTGACGGTCAGCCTCGACAGCATCGACGAGGCCGTGTTCCGGCGCATGAGCGGCGATCGCGGCGAGCTCGCCGGGGTACTGGCAGGCATCGACGCCGCGGCTCGCGCGGGGCTGACGCCGGTCAAGATCAACGCGGTCGTGCAGCGCGGCGTCAACGACGGTACGGTGCTCGACCTGCTCGACTACTTCCGCGGCAGCGGCCACATTGTGCGACTGATCGAGTACATGGACGTCGGCAACCGCAACGGCTGGCGGCTGGACGAGGTCGTGCCCTCGGCCGAGCTGCTCGCGGCGATCGATGCGCGCTGGCCGGTCGAAGCCGTCGGCCGCAACTACCCGGGCGAGGTCGCGCGCCGCTACCGTTACCGCGACGGCGGCGGCGAGATCGGCTTCATCTCGTCGGTCACCGAACCGTTCTGCGGCAACTGCAGCCGCGCAAGGCTGTCCGCCGACGGCACGCTCTACACCTGCCTGTTCGCGACCGTGGGCACGAGCCTGCGGGAGCCGCTCCGCGCCGGCGCGAGCGACGAGGAACTGGAAGCGCTGATATCCCGCGTCTGGCTGGCGCGGGCCGATCGCTACAGCGAGATCCGCGGTCGCAACACGACCCACGAGCAGCCGCTCAGGAAGGTCGAGATGTACCGCATGGGCGGCTGAGCCGCAGCCGCCGTTCTCACTCAAGGAATCCGATGAGCAAGCTGAGTCATATCGACGAGCAGAACCGGCCCGCCATGGTCGACGTGAGCGACAAGGACGCGAGCGCACGCGAGGCGCATGCGCGCGCCGTCGTCGAATTGCCCCCCGAGGTCGCGGCGCGTTTCGCCGATGGCGACATTCGCAGCGCGAAAGGCCCGGTCTTCGCAACCGCGGTGATTGCCGGCGTCATGGCAGCGAAGCGCACGCACGAGCTGATCCCGTTCTGTCACCCGCTCGGTCTGACCGGCTGCGACATCGACATCGCGCTCGACGGGGACGGCCGTGCCGTCATCGACTGCCGCTGCCGGGTACGGCATCGCACCGGTGTCGAGATGGAGGCGCTGACCGGCGCGAGCATAGCCGCGCTGACCGTCTACGACATGCTGAAGGCGCTGTCGCACGAGATCTGTATTCGCGACACCAGGCTGATCGCCAAGAGCGGCGGACGCCACGACTACCGTGCGGAGGAGTCCGGCGGTGGCTGACATCGCGCCGCTCAACGGACTCGTGCTCGCCGGCGGCCGCAGTCGGCGCATGGGACGCGACAAGGCGCTGCTCCGCCACGGGCAGGAGACGCAGCTGGCCCGCGCCGTGCGCCTGCTGTCCGCCGTGACGGCCGGAACCTGGGTGTCGGCGCGCGCAGACCAGGCGGGCGACGCCGAGCGCGCGCGCTTCCCGCAGATCGTCGACCGCTACGAGGATCTCGGCCCCGTGGCCGGCATCCTGTCCGCTTTCGACCACGCGCCGGACGCCGCCTGGCTGGTGCTCGCCTGCGACCTCCCCAACGTGTCCGCGGCGACGTTGGCGACGCTGGTCGGGGGACGCGATCCGGCGCGCCCGTTCACGGCCTTCCGGAGCAGCACGAACGGACTGCCGGAACCGCTCTGCGCGATCTGGGAGCCGGCCGCCCGAGCCGTTGCCGGGGCTTTCGTCAAGGACGGCGTCGTTTGCCCGCGCAAGATGATGATCCGCTCGGACACCTGCCTGCTCGAGCAACCCGATCCGCGCATGCTGGACAACGTCAACACGCCCGAGGACCTCGGCGCGAGCAGGCTGGCGACGCAGTCGTGAACAAGACACTCACCGTCCGTTACTTCGCGATGTTCCGCGAGCAGGCCGGCTGCGAGCAGGAAACCGTCGAGCTCGCGGCGGAGACCGCCGCGGACGTGTTCCGCGCGCTCGGGCACCGGCACGGCGCCGCCGAACCGCTCGCGCACTGCAAGGTCGCGATCAACGACAGGATGGCCGCCTGGGACGCGCCGGTCGCCGATGGCGACACCGTGCTGCTGTTTCCGCCGGTAGCGGGTGGCTGACGTGATGCGCATGGTGACGACGGCCATCGACCCGGCCGCGCTGCGCGAGGAGCTGGCCGATCCTGCCGCCGGCGGCTACGCGGCGTTCGAAGGCTGGATCCGCAACCACAACGAAGGTCACGACGTGTTGCGGCTGGAATACGAAGCCTACGAACCGCTCGCCGTCAGCGAGGGAGAGCGCGTGATCCGCGAGGCGCTCGAGCGCTTCGACGTGCTGCGCGCGAGTTGCGTGCACCGGCACGGGCTGCTCGAGATCGGCGACTGCGCGGTCTGGGTCGGCGTCTCCGCCGCACATCGCGACGCCGCGTTTCTCGCCTGCCGCTACATCATCGACGAGGTGAAGATCCGGCTGCCGATCTGGAAGAAGGAACACTACGCCGATGGCAATTCGGGGTGGGTCAATTGCGAGCGCTGCGCGGCGCACGGCTGAGGCTTCGCTTGGGTGGGGTCAATTGCGAGCGCTGCGCGGCACACGGCAACCCGCTAGCCGCCGCGGTTGTCCAGCCCGGCCAGGTCGGCCGGGCGATCGACGTCGGTCGCGGCTGCCGGGCAGTCGATGGCCGCCAGCCGGGCACCGTGCCCGGCGAGGATCGCGCGCGCACCGGTGTCGCCGGCGAGTGCCGCCAGCGCCGGGAAATCGCTCGCCGGGAACACGGCCGGCACGCCGACGGTTCCGGCGTAGCGGCTGGCGACGGCGCGTTCCGGCGCCGCGCGCCACCAGGCAGCGAGGCGCGCGAGGTGCGCAGCGCGCACGAGCGGCTGGTCGGCGAGCAGCAGCAGCACCCCGTCCGCGACTCCGGCGACGGCGGCCACGCCAGCGGCGATCGACGAGCCGAGCCCCCCGGCATGCCGCTCGTTGTGCACGACGAAGCCCGCCATCGGCAGGCACGCGGCGCGGATGGCCTCGCCCGCATGTCCGGTAACGAGCAGCGTGTTCGCGCCGCAGACGCTCTCTGCCGCGCGCAGCGCCCGCACGACGAGCGGTTCGCCGCCGTATTCGGCGAGCTGCTTGACGGCGCCGAAGCGGCGGGAACTGCCGGCCGCCAGTAACACGGCAAAGAGCTGCGGATCCCCCATTCGCCCAGAGTACCGGCCGGGAAAGCGGCGCGGCAATCCCGAAAGCCGACTTGCCCTGCCCGCGGCATCCGTGTATCCCTGTCCGCGGCGGGAGCGGCCCGCAGTCCGGGAGCACGGCTTGCACAGGATCAGTTCGATCGACGACGCGAAGGCGCTCGAGGGCCGCGAGGTCGGCCTGTCCGACTGGGTGGAGATCGACCAGGAACGCATCGACCGCTTCGCGGAGGCGACCGGCGACTTCCAGTGGATACACGTCGACACCGAGCGGGCCGCGCGCGAGCTGCCCGACGGCCGGACCATCGCGCACGGCTACCTGACGCTGGCGCTGATCCCGGCGCTGACCGGCCAGTTCGTCGAATTCGAGAACCTCGCCCGCGCGATCAACTTCGGCTGCAACAAGGTACGCTTCTACACGATGGTGCCGGTCGGCAGCCGGGTGCGCGGCCGGGCGACCGTGCTGCAGGCGCGCAGCCGCGCCGGTGCGCTGCACCTGACCTCGGAAGTGCGCATCGAGGTCGAGGGCGAGAAGAAACCCGCTTGCGTGGCCGAGACGCTCGGCATGTATTTTTTCGACAGGGACGACTGACCCGGGAGGAAGACGATGGAAGTGGGCGGCATACTCGGTTTTATCATCCTGGTGCTCGACGTCTACGCGGTGCTGCAGATCGTCGGCAGCGACAGCAGCAACGGCCGCAAGGCGCTGTGGATCGCGATCGTCGTGGTCCTGCCGGTACTCGGGCTGATTCTCTGGTACCTGCTCGGCCCCAAGCCGCCCCGCTAGCAGGCTGCGCAAGAACGCAGTTTTCTGCGGCTTGCTAGTCCGAACCGCCCTCGTCGCGGAACTCGGCGGTGCCGGGGCGGCGCCGGTCCACAACGAGCCGGGTCACGTCCGGCCGTGCGTAATGACCGGCCGGGTCCAGGTTGTGCCGGGCCTCGAGTACCTCGCGATGATCGAGGTCGACGACGAGCAGGCCGTCCGTCTCCGTATCCGGCGGCAGTAGCCAGCTGCCATCGGGCCTGGCGACGCAGGACCCGCCATCGGCCATGACCGCGTCCGCGCGCTCGCGCAGCAGCTCGCCGTGCGGCAGGTCGTCGCCGATGTCCCCGGCGCGCATCAGCGCACTCACCGAGATGACGAACGAGCGACTCTCGGCGGCGATATAGCGGGTGATGTCCTCGGTATTGCGGCGATTGCCTGGCCAGATCGCGACGTGCAGGTCCTCGCCCTGGCCGTACAGCGCGGCGCGCGCAAGCGGCAGCCAGTTCTCCCAGCAATTCAGTCCGCCCACCGTGAACGGGCCCAGCGCATGCGTGCGCAGGCCGTGGCCGTCGCCGGCGGCCCAGACCAGTCGTTCCTCCCAGGTCGGCACGAGCTTGCGATGCACGGAGCGGATGTGGCCGGCGGCATCGACATGGACCATCGAGCAGAAGACGCTGCGGCCGCGCCGCGCGGACGTCTCGATCACGCCAATGTACACGGCCGTGCCGTGCCCGGCGGCCGCGGCGCACAGACGCTCGAGACCGCCGCCGTCAATGTCGACGGCTTCCGCGACGTAGTGCGCGTACAGGGACTTTTGCAACGCCGAATCGAACCGGGCGCCGTCGGTGCGCTCGAGCCAGAACGGGTAGCCGGGCAGGAAGGCCTCGCCGAACACCAGCAGCCGGCAGCCGGCCCCTGCCGCCTGCGCCAGCGTTTCGATGGCGCGGTCTAGCGTCGCCTCGCGGCGCAGCCAGCATGGCGCGATCTGTGCGAGGCCCGCACGTAGTGTCCGCGATTCGTTCCCTGGCATACCCCTGTCCGGCCGCTGCACCGCTGCGCCGCGGGAGCTTAGCACGGGCCGCAACTTGCAGAGACCGCGCCCGGGACTGTTAAATGGCGCTGCTGGCGGCCGCGCGGCCGGGACTACTGGGGGAAATCGACATGCAGGGACTGATGATGGACACGCCACTGCTCGTGTCCATGATACTGAGGCACGCGGAGCGCAGCTTCCCGGACCGGGAGATCGTCTCCGTCACCTGTGACAACCCGTTGCACCGCTACACGATCGCCGACTGCGCGCGCCGTGCCCGCAAGCTGGCGAGCGCGCTTACCGGGCTGGGCCTCGCGCAGGGCGACCGGGTCGCGACGCTGGCCTGGAACGACTACCGGCACCTCGAGGCCTACTACGCGATCGGCGGCGCCGGCTACGTCTGTCACACCATCAACCCGCGCCTTTTTCCCGAGCAGCTGGCCTTCATCATCAACCACGCCGAGGACCGCTGGCTGCTGACCGATCCGCTGTTCCTGCCGCTACTCGAGAAGCTCGCGCCGCACACCCCGAATCTCGAAGGCTACATCGTGATGTGCGACGAGAAGACCCTGCCCGGGACCAGCCTCGACAACGTCGTCAGCTACGAGACCTTCATCGCGGACGGGGACGAGAACTTCGCGTGGCCGGAACTCGACGAGAAATCGGCCGTCGGCCTCTGCTACACCTCGGGCACGACCGGTGACCCGAAGGGCGTGCTCTACAACCATCGCTCGCAGGTGCTGCACGCGATGGCCGGCATCTCGCCCGACGGGCTCGGCTGCTCGAACCGCGACACGGTATTGCCGGTCGTGCCGCTGTTCCACGTCAACGCCTGGGGCGTGCCGTACTCGGCGTTCATGGTCGGCGCCAAGCTGGTGCTGCCGGGACCGAAGATGGGCGACGGCGCCGCTCTGTACGAACTGCTCGAGTCGGAGTCCGTGACGGCTGCGCTCGGCGTGCCGACGGTCTGGCTCGCGCTGCTGCAGTACTGTGCGAAGGAAGGCAAACGCCTGAACAAGCTGCAGCGCACGTCGATCGGCGGCGCCGCGGTACCCGAGTCGATGATTCGCGAATTCCACGAGAAACACGACGTCTCGGTGACCCAGGGCTGGGGCATGACCGAGATGAGTCCGCTCGGCACGGTCAACACGCCGAAGGCCGGCATGGAGGACATGTCCGTCGACGAGATGATCAAGCTGAAGACCAAGGCCGGGCGCTGCCTGTTCGGCGTCGAGATGCGCATCGTCGACGACGAGGGCAGGGAGCAGCCCTGGGACGGCGAGGCCTTCGGCGCACTGCAGGTCCGGGGTCCCTGGGTGTGCAGCGACTACTTCCGGCTGGAGGGATCCGCGGGCTCGCACACGAAAGACGGCTGGTTCAATACCGGCGACGTCGCGACGATCGACCCGCAGGGCTACCTGAACATCACGGATCGCACCAAGGACGTGATCAAGTCGGGCGGCGAGTGGATCAGCTCGATCGAAATCGAGAATATCGCGGTCGGGCATCCCGACGTGGCCGAAGCCGCCGTCATCGGGCTGCCGCACCCGAAATGGTCGGAGCGCCCGCTGCTGGTCGTCGTGCGCAAGGAGGGCGCAAAACCGCAGGCGGACGACGTGCTCGGCTTCCTCGAGGGCAAGATCGCCAAGTGGTGGATGCCCGACGACGTGCGTTTCGTCGACGAGATTCCGCACACGGCCACCGGCAAGATCAAGAAGACCGAGCTGCGCAAGCAGTTCGCCGACTACCGCTTCCCGGACGTGGCGGCCTGAGCGTGGGTCTGCAGCGGATCCACCGGAGTACCCGTGAGCGCTGACGCCGGCCGCCTGTTCGGCGTTCGCACGCTGGTCTGTGGCGCGGCGACCGGGGTCGGCGAGGCGATTGCGCGCACCTGCGCGCGCCACGCAGCCGACGTCGTGGCGCTCGACTCGGGTGATTCCGACGTCGAACGCCGTTTTAACTCCGTGCCGCACATCACGGGCCTTGCGCGGCCGCTGTCCACCGAGCAGGCGAAGGACATCGTCGCCGACGTGGCGAAACGTCTCGACGGCCTCGATGCCGTCATCGTCTGCACGCAGCTGCAGCCGCGCCAGCCGATCGCCGACAGCGAGGAGTGCGAGCGCGTCGTCAAGGCACGCCTCGCGGAGCTGCGGCGCTGGTTCGACGCGGCGCTGCCGAAGCTGAAGCGCAGTCCGGGCGGTCGCTTCATTGCCGTCGGTCTGCTGCGCAGCGCTTTCGCGGTCGATGCGCAGCCGCTCAGCGACGATGCCGAGGCGGCGCTCGCCGGGCTCGTCCGCGAGCTGGCTGCCGAGAGCGGCGAGGCCGGCATCACGGTGAATTACGTGCAGCCGGGCGCGATCATGACGGCGGAAAGCCGCCGCGTGTTCGGCGAACACCGCGAGCTGCGCGACCACTGTATCCGGCACTCGGCGGCGCGGCGCCTCGGCGAGCCGCTCGACGTCGCGAAGGCGGCGCTGTTCCTCGCGAGCGACGACGCGACCTTCGTCAGCGGCACGGGCATCGCCGTCGACGGCGGCCGCGCCGGCTGACGGGCCGGCGCTCCGGCGGACTCGCGGCTTACCCGGACACGGGCACGGAAGACATGCACCCGGTACTCGTCGATCTTCTGCAGCTGCTCGAACTCGAGCGTATCGAGGACAACATCTTCCGCGGCCAGAGCCGCGACATCGGCAGCGCGCAGGTGTTCGGGGGGCAGGTGCTCGGGCAGGCCCTGTCTGCCGCTCACCTGACGGTGGACGGCCGCACCGCGCATTCGCTGCACGCCTACTTCCTGCGCCGCGGCGACGTCGATGCGCCGATCGTCTACGAGGTCGACCGCGCCCGGGACGGCGGCAGCTTTTCCGTGCGCCGGGTCGTCGCGATCCAGCACGGCCGGCCGATCTTCAACCTCGCCGCGTCTTTCCAGGTGCCGGAGGACGGGCTCGAGCACCAGGCGACGATGCCCGAGGTGCCGGGACCCGAAGGGCTGCAGGAGCTGACCGACGTGGCCCCGGAGGTGCTAAAGCGGCTGCCGGAAAAGATGCGCCGCTTCCTGACCGACCAGCGGCCGTTCGAGTTCCGCCCGGTGCAGACGCTCGGATTCGACGTCGCTGAGCGCCTGCCACCCGTGCGCCAGGTGTGGATTCGCGCCGTGGACCGCCTGCCGGACGGCGTCGCGCTGCACCAGAACCTGCTGGCCTACGTCTCCGACTACGAGCTCCTGGGCACGTCGACGCTGCCGCACGGACTGCGCTTCGGTCGTGGCAACGTCATGATGGCGAGCCTCGACCACGCGCTGTGGTTTCACCGCGAGTTCCGCGTCGACGACTGGCTGCTGTATTCGCTCGACAGTCCCAACGCGTCGGGCGCACGCGGCTACGCACGCGGCCAGTTCTTCACGCCGGCCGGCCGCCTGGTCGCGTCGAGCGCGCAGGAGGGACTCGTGCGCGTCATCGACGAGGAAGCAGCGAAGCAGCGCCGCTCGCACCCGCGGCGCCAGTCCTGATTCAGGGCACCAGCCCGTAGCCGCGCGCCTCGGCTTCCGTCAGCAGGCGCAGGTCCTCGAACGGCACCGCGAACATCGCGTCGACGAGCTCGCGGCTCACGCCGACGCTGTCGAAATAGGCTTCGAGCTGCCGCCGCACGACCAGGATGTTGCGGTTCGCGATGCTCGTGTCGTATTCCATCTGGCGGCGGTCGTACTGGGCAGGGCTGTGAATGCCAAGCCGCGAAGGCAGCGCCGGGTCGTCGTACTCGTCGAACAACGCGTGGCGCTCGAAGCCGGCAGCGAACAGGATCACGCAGGCGCTGAAACAGACGGCGGCCTCGGACTCGTCGATCGTCGTCATGACGCCGGGTTTGCGGCGCCGGAACAGCGCGTGCGCGCGGATGATGCCGGCCATGTAGAGCGCGGCCTGCGAATCGCCGCCGCGCGAATTGAGCACGATGCGGGTCGGCACGGCGGGCCAGTCGCCGAGCGCCTCGGTAACGCGTTCGAACAGGCGCGCACCCTCGCGATTGAGGACGCCGCGGATGCGGATCACGACCGGGCAGTCGGCATCGCCTGCCGGCGGCGCCATCTCGACGACGGTTGCCGCCGGGAAGTACCAGTCGCAGTTCGCGTCGGCGGCGAGGTAGTCGCTCTCGATGTAGATGCCGGTGCGCGGCGCGTTGCGCAATACGTCCGCGGCGGGCGCGAGCGCCGGGAGGAGGGCGAGCAGTAGGCATAGCCTGCGCATGGCTGCGCGGCGTCAGGCCGGGGCGAGGCTGTCCCGGAAGCGCCGGCCGTTCTCGACGTAGATCGCCGCCGATTCCGCCAGCCGTGCGCGTTCCTCGTCGCTGAGCTTGCGCACCGCGCGCGCCGGCGCGCCGACGATCAGCATGCCGTCCGGGAAGTGCTTGCCCTCGGTGATCAGCGCATTCGCGCCGACGAGGCATTCGCGGCCAATCCGGGCTCCGTTCAGTATCGTGCTGCCGATCCCGACGAGGCTGCCGTCGCCGATCTCGCAGCCGTGCAGGACCACGCGGTGGCCGATCGTGACGCGTTCGCCGACCGCGAGGCGCACGCCGGGGTCCGTGTGCAGCACCGCGCCGTCCTGCACGTTGCTGTCGCGCCCGATCTCGATCCAGTCGTTGTCGCCGCGCAGCACCGCGCCGAACCAGATGCTGGCGCGTTCGCCCAGGCGTACGCGACCGATCACTCGCGCGTCGTCGGCAATGAAATGCCCGCCGCCGTCCAGCACCGGTTGCTGGTCGCCGAGCGCCAGTATCATCCCGACTTCGCCTGGTTCGCGACCGCGGCGGCGGCCGCCTCGACGGCATCCGGGTCGCCGAGGAAGCGTCGCGACAACGGCGCGAGGCTGTCGTCGAGTTCGTACAGCATCGGTATCCCGGTCGGGATGTTGAAGCCCGTGATTTCCTCGTCGGACACGCCGTCCAGCATCTTGACCAGCGCGCGCAGGCTGTTGCCGTGCGCGGCGATCAACACGTTGCGCCCGGCGCGTAGCTCGGGTGCGATAGCCTCCTCCCAGCACGGCCGCACGCGCTCGAGCGTCGTCGCCAGCGACTCGGTCGCGGGCAGGCCGGCGATACCGGCATAGCGCGGGTCGTGCGACGGGTGGCGCTCGTCGTCCGGCTCCAGCGCCGGCGGCGGCGTGTCGTAGCTGCGGCGCCAGATGTGCACCTGTTCGTCGCCGTATTTCTCGGCCGTCTCGGCCTTGTTCAGGCCCTGCAGCGCCCCGTAGTGGCGTTCGTTGAGCCGCCAGTCGCGCACGACCGGGATCCACATCCGGTCCATCTCGTCGAGCATGATCCACAGCGTGCGTATCGCACGCTTCAGCACCGAGGTCCAGGCGACGTCGATCACGAAGTCGAGTTCGCGCACCGTGCGACCCGCCTCGCGGGCTTCCTCTCGGCCCTTGTCGGTCAGGTCGACGTCGGTCCAGCCGGTGAACAGGTTCTTGAGGTTCCAGTCGCTCTGGCCGTGGCGGCAGAGCACGAGTTTGCCGGGCATGTCGTCTCCGGTGCGGGCGGACGAATCCGCGTCAGTCAGATATGAGCCTGCGTAGCTCCTGTGAGGCCACCGACAGCGTGGCGAAGTCCACCTCCTCGCGCAGCTTCATCTCCGCGAGGATCGAGTCGAACTTCTGCACCGCGGTGGCGTGCTGCTCGATCCAGTCCTCGTAGTCGTCGAGCGGCATGTGATCCTCGCACGCGGCGAGGATGCGGGAGGCGAGGTCGCGCCGCGCCCGGTAGAACTCGTCGCGCAGGTTACCGCGCGCCATCGCCTGCCAGCGGCCCTCGACGGCCAGCGCCTCGACCTTGCGATGCAGCCAGACGATGCCGAGGCGCTCACTGAGCCGGGCATACATCTTCGCCGTGTCCATCACGTCGGTATGGTAGTCGATGGACAGGTCGGCGATGTCGAGCGCGCCGCGGGTCAGCAGCAGGCCGGCCATCTTGCGGGCCAGGCCGTCGGGCACCTGCATCGTCGCGAGCTCGCCGGCCGCGGTCTTCTGGCGCTGCTTGCCGGCGCCGGTGACGATGCTGGGGGCGCGCGTGTACACCTTGTGCATACCGTCTTTCAGCCGCTCGACGGCCGCGACGATGTCGAGGTCTTCGCCGTAGCGCTCGATCAGCCAGTAACAGGCGTGGCGCAGCGTGCGGCTGATGTCGAACAGCATCGACTGCTGCACCGAGGCGGGAATCTCGTTGTCCAGCGACTCGATCGTGCGCCAGATCGCGGTTGCCTGGCAGAGCTCGCGGGCGACGACGTAGGCGCGGGCGATCGTCACGGTGGACGCGCCCGTATCCTGCTGCATGCGCTTGACGAACACCGGCCCCATGCGGTTCACGATGTTGTTGGCGATCAGCGTCGCGAGGATCTCGCGGCTCAGCCGGTGAGTCGGGATCAGGTCCTTGTAACGGCGCCGCAATACAGGCGGGAAGTAGCGCTGCGGGTCGGTCGTCAGGAAGTCCTCGAGAGTCTCGTCCGAGGCGACCAGGCCGTTGTACAGGTCGATCTTCGCGTAACTCAGGACGACCGCGATCTCGGGTCGCGTCAGCCCCTGCTTGCGCTGGCGGCGTTCCTCGATCTCGACTTCGTCCGGCAGGAATTCGAGGTCGCGGTCGAGCAGGCCGGTCTTTTCGAGATTCGTGATCAGCCGCGCCGTCTCGTCGAGGCGTTCGCGCGCGCGCGCCTCCATCATGCTGATGGCCTGTGTCTGCAGGTAGTTCGAGCGCAGCACGAAGGCGGCGACGTCGTCGGTCATCTCGGCAAGCAGCTTGTTGCGCGCCTTGCGCGTGAGGCCCTTTTCCTGTTCCGCGGCGCGCAGCAGGATCTTGATGTTGACCTCGCGGTCCGAGCTGTCGACGCCGGCCGAATTGTCGATGAAGTCCGTGTTCACCCGGCCGCCGTTCAGGCTGTACTCGATACGCGCGCGCTGGGTCAGGCCGAGATTGCCGCCTTCGCCGATGACCTTGCAGCGCAGCTCGTTGGCGTTGACCCGCAGGGCGTCGTTGCTGCGGTCGCCGACGTCGCCGTGGCTCTCGCTGCTGGCCTTGACGTAGGTGCCGATGCCGCCGTTCCACAGCAGGTCGACCGGCATCTTCAGGATCGCGCGGATCAGCTCGATCGGTTGCATCGTCGTCGCGCGCGTGTCCAGCAGCTTGCGCGCCTCCGGCGACAGTCGGATCTGCTTCGCCTGGCGCGAGAAAATGCCGCCGCCCTTCGAGATCAGTTTCTCGTCGTAGTCGGTCCAGCTCGAACGGGGCAGCTTGAACAGCCGCTCGCGCTCGCGGTAGCTGGCCGCGGCGTCGGGATCGGGGTCGAGAAAAATGTGCTGGTGGTTGAACGCGGCGACCAGCCGGATCGATTTCGACAGCAGCATGCCGTTGCCGAACACGTCGCCGCTCATGTCGCCGATGCCGGCGACCGTGAACGGATCCGACTGCGTGTCGATGCCTTTTTCGCGGAAATGCCGCTTCACGGCTTCCCAGGCGCCGCGGGCGGTGATGCCCATTTTCTTGTGGTCATAGCCCGCGGAACCGCCGGAGGCGAACGCGTCGTCGAGCCAGAAGCCGTACTCGGCCGAAATCGCGTTCGCGATGTCGGAAAAGGTCGCCGTGCCCTTGTCGGCGGCCACGACCAGGTAGGGGTCCTCGCCGTCGCGGCGGACGACGTTCGGTGGCGGCACTACCTTGCCGTCGACGACGTTGTCCGTGATGTCGAGCAGGCCGCGGATGAAAGTCTGGTAGCAGCTGATGCCGGTTTTCATGATGACGTCACGGTCGCCGTCCGGCATGCGCTTCGGTACGAAGCCGCCCTTGGCGCCGGTCGGCACGATCACCGCCCCAGCACCTCGTTGCGGAAATCCTCGCGCCGGTCGGACCAGCGCAGCCCGCCGCGCGCCACCGCGCCTCCGCGCAGGTGCACGCCCTCGACCTCGGGCGAGTAGACGAAAATCTCGTAGCGAGGCTTGGGCAGCGGCGCCTCCGGCAGCAGGCCGGGATTCAGCTTGATCGACAGCCGGCGTTTCGGCGCACCGTCGGCATCGTGCTGGAAATAATTGGTGCGCAGCGTCGCGTTGATGGCGCCGGCGAAAGCCGTCAGGATGCGGTCCTCGTCGAGGTTGCGCGCCCGCGCGATCGCGCGCTGGATGCTCGCCGTCATCGCGGCGACGGCGGCCTCGCGTTCCCCGGCCGGGATCGCGGGGTCGAACTGCAGCCGGAACTGCTCGACCAGGTTGCGCGCGACGCCGGCATGCTCGGACAGCACGTCCTCCATGTAGTTCTGGCTGAACGGTATGCCGAGCTGCAGCAGGTACTTGGCATAGCAGCGCACCAGCGCGACCTGCCGCCAGTCGAGGCCGGCTTTCAGGATCAGCGCGTTGAAGCCGTCGTTTTCCGAGTTCCCCGCGAGCGCGTGGTGGAAGCCGATGCCGAAACGGCGGGCCGACTGGTCCAGGTCCAGCTCCTCGCTTCCGGGGTACTGCAGCGCGAAGTCCTGAATCCAGAACGCCCCGCTGCTCTTCGGCACGATCTTGTACGGACGTTCGCTGTGCACCTCGGTGCCCATGTCCTCGAGAATCGGCAGCACGTTCGAGAGCAAGAGCGGCTGGCCCTTGCAGAACGTGCGGAAGTTGAGCTGGCCGGGTGCCGCGTCCTTCGGGCAGTACAGCAACAGGTAGTCGTTGTGCGTGCCATTCAGCAGGCCGTCGACGCGCTTGACGTCGAGGCAGGCGGTGGCTGGCTCGACGTCGGCTTCGTAGGCCGCCGGGAAACTCTCGCCGTACTCGCGGTACAGCAGCGAGCCCTCGTCCTGGCCGAAGCGCCGGACCAGCTCCGTGCGCAGCTTGTCGCGCCAGGTGATCACCGCGTTCGCGATCGTTTCCTCGATGCGGCGGATGCTGATCCGCGGGCGGTCGCCGACGTTCGTGCGGACGATCAGGTGCACGCGCGCCAGCGGCGAATCCGACAGCTGCACGCTCGAGTCGACCGCGTGCCCGCCGAAGGCCTCCAGCAGTATCTTCTCGATGCGGCGACGGACAGTCGTCGTGTATTTCTCGCGGGGCACGTAGACGAGACAGGAGAAGAAACGCCGGAACGCGTCGCGACGCAGGAAGAACTTGACGCGATGCCGGTCCTGCAGGTTCAGGATGCCGCTGGTCGTGCGCACGAGGTCGTGCACGCTGCTCTGGAACAGCTCGTCGCGCGGGAAGGTGTCGAGAATGTGCAGCAGCGACTTGCCGCGGTGGCCGGACGGGTCCACCCGCGAGCGCTCCAGCACCCGCTGCACCTTCAGGCGCAGCAGCGGGATGTTGCGCGGATTCTCGCTGTAGGCGACCGAGGTGAACAGGCCGATGAAGCGCAGTTCGCCGACCGGCTTGCCGGAGTCGTCGAATTTCTTGACGCCGACGTAGTCGAGGTAACTCGGCCGGTGCACGGTCGAGCGAGAGTTCGCCTTCGTGATGATCAGCCAGTTCTTCGAACGCGCGTGCCTGCGCATGACGCTCGACAGTTCGACTGTCTTGCCGCCGCGCTCCTCGTTGGCCAGAACGCCGAGTCCGCTGCCGGCCTTGGACTTCAGGACCAGCTTGTCCTTGCGCGTGCGCAGCTCGTACTCACGGTAACCGAGGAACGTGAAGTGGTCGTCCACCATCCACTGCAGCAGTTCCCGCGACTCCTCGCGCACGGCCTCGTCGAAGCCCGGCGGACTCTGCTCCAGCGTCTCTTTCGCTTCGAGCATCTTGTCGCGCATCGCCTGCCAGTCGCGCACGGCTACGCGGACGTCGGAGAGCACGCGCTGGATCTCGTGCTCCAGAAGCTTCAGCCGCTGCGGGTCGGCCTCGCGGTCGACGGCGAAACGCACCCAGGATTCGACCAGGCCCTCGTCAGAGTCCGGCTCGTGCAGCGTCTTGAGCGTGCCGGCCGGCGTGCGCGATACCCTCACCACCGGATGCACGGTCATGTGGATGGTCAGGTCCGCCCGGTTGATCGCCGCGGACACCGAGTCGACCAGGAACGGCATGTTGTCGTTGACCATCTCGACGATGGTGTACGGCGAGTCGTAGCCGTGCTGCTTCTCTTTCGGATTGATGATGCGCAACAGCGCCTGGCCGGGCTTGCGCGTGCGGCCGAAATCGAGGTGCGAGGTCGCGGCCCGCGCCATGATGCGCGGCGTCCGCTCCTGCAGGTCCTCGACCGGCACGTTGCCGTAATACTGGCGCAGCCAGGCGTTGATCTGCTGTCGCTGGGAGAAGGTTTTCGAGCCGGGTTTCGAGGCGATAATCGCCCCGAGTAGCTGGTCCGTCTGGTCGCTGACGCGACGTTGCGGCTTTCTGGGCACGTCGGGCACTCCGGCCGGGGAGTTCGGGTTGGCAGGACTCTATACCGGATGGCCGGCCGGTTTCCAGCGCTGACGGGCGCCTGCCGGCCGCCGTGCATGTGGGGCGACGCGAAAGCATCTACAATGCACGCCTCCGGGAGCCGGCCAGTCCCATGAAGCGACGCAAACTCGAACCTACGATCCACACGAAGCTCGATCGCGAGAGCGATTACACGGGCTACCTGCGTCTCGACAGGCTGCTCGATGCACAGGTGCCGCTGTCCGACCCGCCGCACCACGACGAGATGCTGTTCATCGTCCAGCACCAGGTGACGGAGCTGTGGATCAAGCTCGTCATCCACGAGATCGAGGCGGCGATGGCCAAGCTGCGCGCCGACGACCTGCCGCCGGCAGTCAAGATGCTCGCGCGGGTCAAGCACATCCAGAACCAGATGTACAACCAGTGGATGGTGCTCGACACGCTGACGCCGAGCGAGTACGCGCAGTTTCGCAAGGTGTTCGGACGCGCTTCCGGCTTCCAGTCGCCGCAGTACCGGCTGCTCGAGTTCCTGCTCGGCAACCGGAATCGCTCGGTCCTCAAGGTCTACGAGCAACAGCCCGAGTGGCATGCGCGGCTCGAGCAGGCGCTCGAGGAGCGCGGCCTTTTCGACGAGTTCCTGGCCCACCTGGCGCGGGCCGGGCTGCCGGTGCCGAAACAGGTGCTGGAGCGCGACTTCAGCCGCGTGCGTGGCGAGAACGACGAGGTCGTCGCGGTGCTGAAATCGATCTACGAGCAGCCCCGGACCCAGTGGGGCCACTACGAGATGTGCGAGGCGCTCGTCGACATCGCCAACAACTTCCAGTTCTGGCGTTTCCACCACATGAAAACGGTGGAACGCATCATCGGCCACAAGCGGGGCACGGGCGGGTCGTCAGGCGTCCAGTTCCTGCGCCGCGCGCTGGAGTACGAGTTCTTCCCGGAGCTGATCCGGGTGCGGACCGAACTCGCCGACTGACGCGGGGCTCAGCCTAGCGGTGCGCCGATGTGCTGCGCCTTCTCCAGCAGCCGGTCGATGATCGAATTCAGCGCGTCGATCTCGGCGGGTGACAGGCCCTCGACCAGCGTATCCTCGATCCCGAGCGCGAGTGGCGCGATCTCGTCGAGCAGTTCGAGGCCGGCAGCCGACAGCGTCAGGATCGAACGGCGGCGGTCCGCGTCGGCGAACTCGCGGTGCACCCGGCCGCTCTTCAGGAGCCGGGTCACGGCCCGGCTGACCGCGACCTTGTCCATCAGCGTGCGTTCGGCGACCTCGACGGCCGACAGGCCGGGGTAGCGGCCGAGGATCACGATGACGCGCCATTCCGGGATCGTCAGGCCGAAGCGCTCCGCGTACACGGTTGCGATCGAGTGGCTGACCGAATGGGACAGGATGGCCAGGCGGTACGGCAGGAAGTTCTCGAGAATCAGTTCGCGCGGCAGTTCGCGGGTCTTGGCGGCGGGCATGTTCACGGTCGGTCTCACGGCTGGAATCCAGATCTGTATTATCAATCATACCGTGGGGGCGGGCAACACCCGCCGGCAGCTCAGGCCCGGTGCGGTGCGTGCAGGTACTCGCGCGACTGCATCTCCGCCAGCCGGCTGACGGTGCGCTGGAATTCGAACGCCAGCCGCTGCCCGGCATACAGCTCCGCGGCGGGTACCGCGGCCGCCAGCAGCAGCTTGACCCGCCGGTCGTAGAACTCGTCGACCAGCGCGATGAAGCGGCGCGCCGCGTCCTCGCGGCGCGCATCGAGGACGGGCACGCCGGAGACGATCACGGTGTGGTACCAGCGCGCGATCTCGATGTAGTCGTCCTGGCTGCGCGGACCCTCGCACAGCTCGGCGAAGTCGAACCAGGCGACGCCCTTGGCCGCGCGCAGCGTGTCGATCGGCCGCCCGTTGATCTCGATCCGGCGTGCCTCGACGATGCGGCCCGGCGCGACGTCTGCGAACAGGCGCGCGAGCCTGTCGCGGTTGCCGGGGTCGTCGGGCGTCAGGTAAGTGCCTGCGCGCTGCAGCAGGCCGAGCCGGTAGTCCTCGCCGCCGCCGAGTTCCACGACCTCGGTGTGACGTTCGAGCAGGCCGATCGCCGGCAGGAAGCGCTGCCGCTGCAGGCCGTCGGCGTACAGCTGGTCCGGCGGCAGGTTGGAAGTCGCGACCAGCGTCACCCCGCGGCGGAACAGGCCGTCGAGCAGCCGGCCCAGGATCATCGCGTCGCCGATGTCGCTGACGTAGAACTCGTCGAAGCACAGCACGCGCGCTTCCGCCGCGATCTGCGCGGCCGCGAGATCGAGCGGGTCGCGCCGCGCCGCGAGACTCTTGAGCCGCGCGTGCACGTCGCGCATCATGCGGTGGAAGTGCACGCGATGCTTCGCCCGCACGGCCAGCGTGTCGTAGAACAGGTCCATCAGGAAGGTCTTGCCGCGCCCGACGTCGCCCCACAGGTACAGGCCGCGCACAGGGGCCGGGTCGGGCACGAACGGCAGCGCGAGGCGCAGCCTGCGCCAGCGCGGCCGCCGGGCCGTCAGGCGCTGTTGCAGGTCCTCGAGACGCTCGACGATGCGCAGCTGGTCGGCATCGGCGCGCAGCCCGGGCTGCCTTGCGTACGCGTCACTGATACCGTCCCCGCTCATCCGTCCGCCCGCTTTGCCGGCAGCCCGAGGCCGCCCAAGAGTAACGCGCGCGCCGCGCACCTGCCAGCCGGCGCCGGGCCGCCCTCTGCTAGAATCGGCGCTTTTATCGCACGGGAGTTCGCATGTCCGCGGAGCCAGAACGCGAATCGATGGAGTTCGACGTCGTCATCGTCGGCGGCGGGCCGGCAGGTCTTGCCGCCGCCTGCCGGCTGATGCAGCTGGCACGCGAGGCGGGCGAGGAACCGGCGGTCGTCGTCGTCGAGAAAGGCTCGGAAATCGGCGCGCACATATTGTCGGGCAACGTCTTCGAACCGCGCGCCCTGGACGAGCTGTTCCCGGACTGGCAGGAGCAGGGCGCGCCGGTCAGGACCGCCGTGACCGGCGACGACGTGCACTACCTGACCGGCGAGGCCAGCGGTCGTCGGGTGCCGGGCTTCTTCGTGCCCCGCCCGATGCACAATGAGGGCAACTACATCATCAGCCTCGGACGGCTGTGCCAGTGGCTCGCGGAGCAGGCCGAGGCACTCGGCGTCAACGTGTTCCCGGGGTTTGCCGCGGCGGAGGTGCTCTACGACGACGAGGGCAGGGTGTGCGGCGTGCGCACCAGCGACATGGGGGTCGGCAAGGACGGCGAGCGCAAGCCCTCCTACCAGCCGGGTTACGACCTGAAGGCGAAGTACACGGTCTTCGCCGAGGGCTGCCACGGCAATCTCGGCAAGGCGCTGATCGAGCGTTTCGACCTGCGCGCCGGGCGCGACCCGCAGCACTACGGCATCGGCCTGAAGGAGGTCTGGGAGATCGAGCCGGAGCGGCACGAAGAGGGCCGGGTCGTGCACACGCTCGGCTGGCCGCTCGACAACCGCACCGAGGGCGGCGGTTTCCTGTACCACGCCGCCGATAACAAGGTATACCTCGGACTGATCGTCGCGCTCGACTACCGTAACCCGCACCTGTCGCCGTTTCACGAGTTCCAGCGCTGGAAACTGCACCCGGTCATACGCCGCGTCCTCGAGGGCGGCAAGCGCATCGCCTACGGGGCGCGCGCCGTGAACAAGGGCGGCCTGCAGTCGCTGCCGAAACTCACCGTGCCGGGCGGGCTGCTGACCGGCTGCGATGCCGGCTTCCTGAACGGGGTCAAGATCAAGGGCGCGCATACCGCGCTGAAGAGCGGCATGCTCGCTGCCGAAAGCGTCTGGGCCGCGCTCGCGACCGGCGACCCGGGACAGCGCGAACTCGGCGACTACGAGGACGCGGTGCGCGCGTCGTGGATTCACGACGAGCTGTACCGCGCCCGCAATTTCGGCCCGGCGCTGCACCGGTTCGGCACTTTCGTCGGCGCCGGCTTCACCTGGATCGACCAGAACCTGTTCCGCGGGCGGATGCCGTTCACGCTGCGCAACCGGGAGCCGGACCACGCCACGCTGCGGCCGGCGGCGGAGGCGGCGCGCATCGACTACCCGAAGCCGGACGGTGGCATCGCCGTCGACCGGCTGTGCTCGGTTTACCTGTCGAGCACGAATCACGAGGAGGACCAGCCGTCGCACCTGAAACTGAAGGATCCCGACGTCCCGGTCGCCGTCAACCTGCCGAAGTACGACGAGCCGGCGCAGCGCTACTGCCCGGCGGGCGTCTACGAGATCGTCGAGGAGGACGGCGAACCGCGCTTCCAGATCAATGCGCAGAACTGCGTGCACTGCAAGACCTGCGACATCAAGGATCCGTCGCAGAACATCGTCTGGGAAGTGCCGGAGGGCGGCGGCGGCCCGAACTACCCGGGCATGTAGCCGCCGCGGGCGGCGCTATTTCGGCTGCATCCTGATCGCGCCGTCCAGCCGGATCGTCGCCCCGTTCAGCATCGTGTTGCCGTAGGCGGCGGCGACGAGGTCTGCAAACTCGCCGGGCCTGCCGAGGCGCGGCGGAAACGGAACCTGCGCGCCGAGCGAGTTCTGCACCTCTTCCGACAGGCCGGCCATCATCGGGGTCATGAAGATGCCGGGGGCGATCGTGTTGACGCGGATGCCGAAGCGCGCAAACTCGCGCGCGAGCGGCAGCGTCATGCCGATAACGCCGCCCTTGGACGCGGAGTAGGCCGCCTGGCCGATCTGGCCCTCGAAGGCCGCGACCGAGGCCGTGTTGACGATCAGCCCGCGCTCGCCGTCGGCGGTCGGCTCGTTGTGCTGCATGACGTTGGCGGATTCCTTCGCGACGATAAAGCTGCCGACGAGGTTGACCATCACGGCGCGCGCGAAGCGCTCCGCGGGCATCGGGCCGTCGCGCCCGAGCACCCGCGACGGCGCCAGGATGCCGGCGCAGTTGACCGCGAGCGTGATGCCGCCCATGAATTCCGCGGCGCTCGCCACCGAGGCCTGCATGTTCGCCTCGTCCGCGACATCGGTGCGCAGGAATCGCGCGCGCTCACCGAGCGCCGCGGCGCTCTTCTCGCCCTGTGCCTCGTCGATATCGAGCAGGACGGCATGGCCGCCTGCCGCAACCACGCGCTCGGCGGTCGCAAATCCGAGGCCCGAGGCGCCGCCGGTCACGACGGCTTTCGCTGTCTCCAGTTGCATGAGGTTTTCGCTCCTTACTCGACTTCGATGCCGATCGCGGTCGCTTCGCCGCCGCCGATGCACAGCGACGCGATGCCGCGGCCCCCGCCGGCCGCGCGCAGCGCGTGGACCAGCGTGACGATGAGCCGTGCGCCGGACGCGCCGATCGGATGGCCCAGCGCGCAGGCGCCGCCGTTGACGTTGACCTTCTCGTGCGGGATGCCGACGTCTTCCATCGCCGCCATCGTCACGCAGGCGAAGGCTTCGTTAACCTCGTACAGGTCGACGCTGTCCGGCAGCCAGCCGAGCCGCGTATGCAGCGTCTTGATGGCATGCACGGGCGAGGTCGTGAACCAGGCGGGATCCTGCGCGAAGCTCACGTGGCCGACGATGCGCGCGAGCGGCTCGATGCCGCGCTGCCGCGCCTCGACGTCGCGCATCAGGATCAGGCTCGCCGCGCCGTCGGAGATGGACGAGGAACTGGCCGCGGTGACGGTGCCGTCCTTCGCGAAGGCCGGCCTGAGTTCGGGGATCTTGTCGAGGCTGACGCTGCCGGGCCCTTCGTCGGTCGTGACCTCGGTCTCGCCCTTGCGGCTCGTCACCGTGACCGGCGCCACTTCGGCCGCGAAGCGGCCGCCGTCGATCGCGGCCAGTGCGCGTTCGAACGATGCGCGCGCGAATTCGTCCTGGTCCTCGCGGCTGAAGCCGTATTTCCTTGCAGTCTGCTCGGCGAAGTGCCCCATCATGTTGCCGTCGAACGGGCTTTGCAGGCCGTCGAAGAACATGTGGTCGAGAATCTCCTGGTGGCCCATGCGGTAGCCGGAGCGCGCCTTCGGCATCAGGTAGGGCGCGAGGCTCATCGATTCCATGCCGCCGGCGAGCACGACCTGCGCCGTGCCGGCCATCACCAGGTCGTTGCCGAGCATCACCGTTTTCATGCCCGAACCGCAGACCTTGTTCACGGTCGAGCAGGGCGTCGAGAGCGGCAGCCCGGCCGCCAGGGCGGCCTGCCGCGCGGGTGCCTGGCCGAGCCCGGCCGGCAGCACGCAGCCGAGCAGTACCTCGTCGATGACGTCCGCCTCGAGTCCGCAGTCGGCGAGCGCGGCACGCGTGGCGACGGCGGACAGGTCGGTCGCCTTGACCGTGGAGAGCGCGCCCTGGAACGCGCCGATGGGCGTCCGGCGCGCGGCGACGATGACGATGGAGTCCTGTTTCATGGTGTCCGTAACCTGGTGGCTGGCTGTTGGCGGAGCCGCGGGCCGGCCGGCTCCGCGGGGCCGCGACTCTCCCGTATCGCGACCGGCGGTGCAATACTGCAGTGCCGTGAGCGCGGCGCGCGGCGCCGGGTCAGGCGGCGAGATCCGGCTCGCCGAGCACCGGCAGCATGCGCCGCCGGACCAGTCGCGCGAGCGCGCGGCTGTCGCCTGCGCTGCCGGCCGGCAGCGGTTCGAGGATGTCGATGTCCAGCGGCCCGCGACGGGGCAGCGCGCGGCCGGCCGGCAGGATGTAGCGCGCGCCACGGATCACGACGGGCACGACCGGCAGCCCGGCACGCTGCGCCGCCGCGAACGCGCCGGCCCGAAACGGCGCGAGCCCCGCTTCCGCGGTGAACGTGCCTTCGGGAAAGAAGGCCAGCGATTCGCCGGCATCCGCGGCCTTTAGCAGCAGGCGGGCGTCGCGCGCGCTGCCGCCGGCGGAGTTGCGGTCGACGAAACGCGCCCCGATGCGTTTCAGCAGGGCGCCGACCAGCGGCACGTTCTGCATTTCGCCCTTGATCACGTAGGAAAAGCGCGGTGGCAGGAAAGCCTGCAGGATGACCCCGTCCAGGTAGCTCGCGTGGTTCGCGACGACTACGCAGGCTTCCGCCGGCAGGTGCTCGAGCCCGCGAATCGTGGTGCGCACGCCGGCCAGCGCAAAGGGCAGGCGGGCGCAATGCGTGACCCAGCGCCGGCGCCGGCCGGTGCCGGGCAGCAGCAGCGCGCACAGGAGCGCGGTCAGCGCGCAGACGATGAACGCGAGCCACGCGTAGACGCCGTAGAGCACGCCCGGCAGCCAGCCAGGGCCGGCTGCCGCAGTGCGCGCGGCGTCGATGTCGTCTTCGCTGCTGCTCATGTGCTGCTCATGTGCTGCCAGGCGGCTTCGCGCGGCCTCGCGAGCGGCCGGACATCCGGGTCGCAGGCGACTTGCCGGCACGCTGGCAACTGTGACCTGCGTCACTTTATGTTAATGCCGTGATTAATCTGTGACAGCGGTCACGCCGTCCCGAGAGACGCGCCATCATACTCATTTGCCTGAAAAATCTGTTGCTTCCAGATGTTTCAAGAGACGCCCCGGGGCCGCTGCGCAACGTATGCTAGCAGTCCCCGGGCAGCGTGGCACGGCGGCAACGGACGTTCTCGACAGCGGCAGACGACATGGCAGGCAGGCAGTCCAGAAACAACGCAGACGATACGCACGCCCGTTCCGAGCAGCTCGTCGACCGGTTCCTCGACGCGATCTGGATGGAGCGGGGCCTGTCGTCGAACACGCTCGGCGCGTACCGCGCCGACCTGATGACGCTCGAGCGCGGGCTGTCCGAGCGCAACATCCCGATCGAGAAAGCACAGAAGGCGGACCTGCTCGAGTTCATCGCGCAGCGCGTCGAGAGCGGCGCGAAGCCACGCTCCACGGCCCGGCAGCTTTCGAGCTTCCGGCGCTTCTTCCGCTACATCATGCGCGAGGGTCTGCGCGACAGCGACCCGACCGCCGACATCGAGATGCCGCGCATCGGCCGTTCGCTGCCGAAAACCCTGAGCGAGGACGAGGTGGACGCTCTGCTGCACGCGCCGAACACCGAGGAACCACTCGGCCACCGCGACCGCGCGATGCTCGAGCTCCTCTATGCGACCGGCCTGCGGGTGTCCGAGCTCATCAATCTCAAGCAGTCGCAGGTCAACTTCAACCAGGGCGTCCTGCGCATCGTCGGCAAGGGCGACCGCGAGCGCCTGATCCCGCTCGGCGACGAGGCTGCGCGCTGGCTGCGCGACTTCATCGACGGGCCGCGCATGGAAATCCTGCTCGAGCGGCAGACCGACTACCTGTTCCCGACCCGGCGCGGTGACCGCATGACCCGCCAGGCTTTCTGGCACATTATCAAGCGCTACGCCGAGAAGGCGGGTATCGACAAGAAGCTGTCGCCGCACAGCCTGCGGCACGCGTTCGCGACGCACCTCCTGAATCGCGGCGCGGACCTGCGGGTGGTGCAGCTGCTGCTCGGCCACAGCGACCTGTCCACGACCCAGATCTATACGCACGTGGCGCGCGAGCGGCTGAAGGACCTGCACGGCCGGCATCACCCCCGCGGCTGAGGCCACGCCCGCCGGCTGCCTCTGCTACACTCGCGGCCGGCGCGGCCCGGGAACCGGGACCGGCGCCGCCGGTCGAACCAGCCATTCACTGCGGATCCTCCAGATGCAAACCCTGTACAAACTGCTCCTGCCCGCGCTGGCGGCGCTGCCGCTCGCGGTCCACGCCGACGATGCGGAACTCGAAGCCGTGCGCGAACGCGTCTCCGCCGAGTTCAAGGAAATTCGTCCGGAGCACATTTTCAAGAGCCCGGTCGATGGCTGGTACACGATCCGCAGGGGTGCCATCGTCGCCTATGTCTCGGCCGACGGCCGCTACCTGCTGCAGGGCGACCTGATCGATCTCGATCTCCAGGCGAACCTGACCGAGCAGGAGCGCAACGTGGCCCGCACCGAGATGATGGAGTCGATCAGCGACGACGAGGCGATCGTCTTTGCGCCGGACGTCGTGCGTCACAAGGTCTCGATTTTCACCGACATCGACTGCGGTTACTGCCGCCGCCTGCACCGGCAGATCGACCAGTACCTCGAGAAAGGCATCGAGGTGCGCTACCTGCTGTACCCGCGCAACGGCCCGACCTCGCCGTCCTGGGCCAAGGCCGAGGAGGTCTGGTGTGCCGACGACCGGGCCGAGGCATTGACCCTCGCGAAGCAGGACCAGGCCTTCGAGACGAGGCGCTGCGATTCGGGCATGGTCAGCGAACACTATGCGCTGGGCCAGGACGTCGGCCTGCGCGGCACGCCGGCAATCATCCTGGAAGACGGTACGCTGGTCAGCGGTTACCTGCCGCCGGACCGGCTTGCCGCGGCGCTCGACGCCCAGTAGGGGCCGGCGCCCGCGGGCTCAGCCGCGGCGCTTGCGAATCGCGTGCTCGTGCACGCCGGCTGCGCGCTCGCCGTCGAAATAGCGCTCGAGCGCGTAGCGGCCGCTGCGAAACGCGAGTTCGTCCCAGGGAATTTCGGCCTCGCTGAACAGCCGCACCTCGAGGCTCTCGGCACCTGCGGCAAAATCGCCCCGGAGACTGGCCTTGAAGAATACGTGCACCTGGCCCGCCTCGATGACGTCAACGGTTGCGAACAGCGGCCCGATCGTGACCTCCGCGCAGGCCTCCTCGAGCGTCTCGCGCGCCGCACCCTCCTGCATCGTCTCGCCGAGCTCCATGAAACCCGCCGGCACCGTCCAGTAGCCGTAGCGCGGCTCGATCGCCCGCTTGCAGAGCAGGACGCGGCCGTCCCGCTCGGGCACGCAGCCGACCACGACCAGCGGGTTCTGGTAGTGCACCGTGTCGCAGGCCGAGCAGACCCAGCGCCGCCGGTTGTCACCATCGGGGACTTTTTGCGTGACCGCCTGGCCACAGCTTGTGCAGTAGTTCATGCCTTCCCGTGCGCGCGGCCGCCGGCCGCGGATTACTTTCCTGTGGTGCCGGGAGAGGGAATCGAACCCTCACTCTGTTGCCAGAACCGGATTTTGAGTCCGGCGCGTCTACCAGTTCCGCCATCCCGGCCGGCAGGCGCCAAGTATAGGGACCTGCCTGGAGCGTCGCTAGCCGCGGGCAGCCTGCGACGCTTTCGGACGCTGCCGCATCCAGAATGGCAGACATGAGCAGGTTTACGGACATCGACATCGACCCGGCCATCGTGCGGCGCGCCGCCGCCGGCGACGCGCGCGCCCACGAGATCATCTACCGGGCCTTCGCCGCGCCGGTGTACTCGGTCTGCCTGCGCTTTACCCGCGTGCCGGCGCAGGCGGAGGACCTGACCCAGGACACGTTCATGGAGGTGTTGCGCAGCATCGGCTCGTTTCGCGGCGAGGCGCCGCTCGGCAGCTGGATCCGGCGGGTCGCGGTGACCAAGGCGCTGATGTTCCTGCGCTCGGCATGGCAGAAACGCGGCCAGGGCCTCGCGGACGGCTGGGAGGACGCGACGCCGGGCGACGTCGCCACGCACGGCGTGTCGGCCGAGCCCGAGCATGCGCTCGATCTCGATGCGGCGCTCGCGAACCTGCCGGACGTCAGCCGCGCGGTGGTGTGGCTGCACGACGTCGAGGGCTTCACGCACCGCGAGATCGCGGCGCTGATGGGCAAGACGGAGAGTTTTTCCAAGTCGCAGCTGTCGCGGGCCTACCAGCGGCTGCGGCCGATGCTGGCACAGGGCGTCGCAGAGGGCGCGGGCAGAGCGGCGGACCGCACGCTGCCGGAACCCTGCTGAAAGGCGGCCGGGAATCAGTCATGAAACGAGACGACGAGAACACCAGTAGCGCGCGGGAAGAGCCCGCGCAGGACGACCCGATGAACAGCGGACTGAACGTCGCCGAGCGCGACCTGCTCAAGCAGTGGCTGCACGAACTGCCGGACACGCCGCCGCCGCGCGCGGTCTGGCAGCGTATCCGCGCGCAGGCCGACGCGGAAGGCCTGGCGCGCCGTGGCCCGGTGCTGCGGCCATGGCTCGCCGCCGGTGCCGGCATCGCCGCCGCGGTGCTGCTGGCCGTATTCGCTCTGCCACCGGGCGCGCCGCCGGGCGACGGCGGGCCGTTCCCGACCGAACCCGCCTGGCAGGGCGACGCCGGCAACAGGACGGCACTCGAGGCGCTGCAGGTGCGTTCGCGCCTGCTGGAGCGCGACCTGCGCGCGCTGCCGGCGGCGCCGAACGTGGTACGGGCCGGCACCGCCGTGACGATCGGCGACCTCGAGGACCGGATCGCCGCGATCGACCATGCGCTGAGCGACCCGGACGCCGCGCTGAGCGCGGAGCAGACGGAACAGTACTGGCGCGAACGCGTGCGCCTGATGGATTCACTGGTGCAGGTGCGCTACGCACAGGCGCGGCGCCATTCCATGTAACGAACCCGAGTAACGAACCAGGAGCGGCCGCGGCGCAGCGTCGTCACGGGCCGCCGGAGGACGAAAGCAATGAAACACCCGATTACCTGCACTTTGCTCGCGCTCACGGCGCTGGCAGCCGGCGCGGTCGCGGCCCAGGGCACCGACGACAGCCTGCGCGACCAGCGCGAGGCCGAGCGCGAGCTCGCCGAGGAAGCGCGGCGCGCCGCGGACCAGGAGCGGCGGCGCGCCGACGAATAGCGCGTGGCCACGGCACGCGAGTCCCTGACCACGGAGGCGGCATCGCGCTCGGCGGCACGGCCTCTCGAAGAGGCCGCCCGGCAGATTGCGGAGCTCAGCACCCGGCGCCTGCCGGTCATGGCAGAGCGCGAGCTGGCCTTCGCGTTCAGCGGCCGGCCGATGCTCGGGATCACGCTCGACGGCGACGCCGGCGACGGCCCGGTCGAGGGCGTGGTGGTCCGCGGCGTCACGCCCGGCGGCGCCGCCTTCGAGGCCGGTCTGCGCGCCGGTGACGTCCTGACGGCCATCGACGACGTATCGCTCGCGGCCGACAGCAGTGCCGCGGCCAATCGCAAGCTGCTCGAGTTCATGGACGGCGTCGAGGAGGGCGACGTACTCGAGATCGACTACCTGCGCGCCGACGGCTCGGGCAGCGTCGAACTGACGCCGCGGCTGTCGCTCGCGCAGAGTTTCCGCTTCGCGCTGCCGCGCAGCGCGCCGCTGGCGCCCGGTGCGCCGCTCGCGCCCGGCGCGACGCTCGCGCCGAGGGTCGACGAGTTCTTCGTCTGGCGCGGCGATTCGGGCTGGAACGACATGGAGATGGTGCCGCTGACGCCGCGGCTCGGCCGCTACTTCGGCACCGAAGAGGGCTTGCTGGTCGTGCGCGCGCCGTCCGACGAGGCACTGGAACTGGAGGACGGCGACGTCATCCGCGCCATCGACGGCCGCGAGCCGGAGTCGGTGTCGCACGCGGTCCGCATCCTCGCCTCCTACGAGCCGGGCGAGGAACTGAAAATCGAGATCATGCGCGACCAGCGCCGGCGCACGCTGTCCGTGCGCATGCCGGACAACCGCCGCAGCGCATTGCCCGGGGCCGCGCCGCTGCCGGCGATCGCGCCGGCCGCCGTGCTCGACCTGCGCGCGCGACCCGCTCCGCGCTGAGCGCGCCGGCTGCAGGGGGGGCGTCTGCTACATTACGCGCCCATGCAGCTCAGCGACTTCGACTACGAATTGCCCGACGAACTGATCGCACGCTACCCGGCCGCGGAGCGACGCGGCAGTCGGCTCCTGCGGGTCGACCCGCGGACTGAGGGTCTCGCCGATCACGCGTTTGCCGAGCTGCCGGGGCTGCTCGCGCCGGGCGACCTGCTGGTGTTCAACGACACGCGCGTCGTGCGCGCCCGGCTCCAGGGGCAGAAGACGACCGGCGGGCGCGTCGAGGCGCTGATCGAGCGCATCGAGGCGGACAACGCGGCGCTCGTCCACCTGCGCGCGAGCAAGACGCCGAAGCCCGGCGCGCTCATCGCGTTCGACGGCGGCGCCAGCGCGGTCGTCGGCGAGCGCGAGGGCGAGCTGTTCCGGCTGCTATTCGACCGGCCGCTCGCCGCCTGGCTTGCGGCGCACGGCGAGGTGCCGCTGCCGCCGTACCTCGAACGCGCCGCCGAACCGGCCGACGCGGAACGCTACCAGACGGTCTACGCGCGCGAACCCGGCGCCGTCGCGGCGCCGACGGCCGGCCTGCACTTCGACGAGGCGCTGCTCGACGAGTTGGCCGCGCGCGGGATCGAGCGCGCGTTCCTGACGCTGCACGTCGGCGCCGGCACCTTCCAGAACCTGCGCGCGGAAAAAGTCGAGGATAACCGGCTGCACAGTGAAAGAGTCGTCGTCGGTGACGACGTCGTCGCGGCCGTGGCCGCGGCGCGCGCGCGCGGCGGCCGGGTCGTCGCCGTCGGCACGACCTCGGTGCGCGCGCTCGAGTGGGCCAGCCGCGATGGCACGCTCGCGGCCAGTGACGGCGAGACCGATCTGTTCATCCGCCCGGGCTACGCATTTCGCACGGTCGACGCGATGCTGACGAATTTCCACCTGCCGCGCTCGTCGCTGCTCATGCTGGTCGCGGCTTTCGCCGGCCGCGAGCGCATGCTGGCGGCCTACCGGCACGCCGTGCTTAAGCGCTACCGCTTCTTCAGCTATGGTGACGCGATGCTGATCCAGTCGAAGGCGGGCGCCTGATGCGTTTCGACATCGAGGCGCGCGACGGCCGGGCGCGCAGCGGGCAGCTGCGTTTCCGGCGCGGCGACGTGCGCACGCCCGCGTTCATGCCGGTGGGAACCTACGGCAGCGTCAAGAGCGTGACGCCCGAGGAAGTGCGCGAGAGCGGTGCCGACATCCTGCTCGGCAACACGTTTCACCTGATGCTGCGACCGGGAGCAGAGATCGTCGCGAAGCACGGGGGGCTGCACGAGTTCATACACTGGGACCGGCCGATCCTGACCGACTCCGGCGGCTTCCAGGTGTTCTCGCTCGCGAAGATGCGCAAGCTCAGCGAGGACGGCGTGCACTTCCGCTCGCCGGTCAACGGCGACGAGGTGTTCCTCGGCCCCGAGCGCTCGATGGAGGTGCAGCACGCGCTGAACTCGGACGTGACGATGATTTTCGACGAGTGCACGCCGTACCCCGCGAGCCATGCCGAGGCGGCGCGTTCGATGCAGCTGTCGCTGCGCTGGGCCGCGCGCAGCCGGGCGCGCTTCGACGAGCTGCGCGCCGCGGCACCGGAACGCGGCGAGGCGCTGTTCGGAATCGTCCAGGGCGGGATCCACGACGACCTGCGCGGCGAGTCGCTCGAGGCGCTCGAGGCGATCGGTTTCGACGGCTACGCGGTCGGCGGGCTTGCGGTCGGCGAGCCGGAGGACGAGCGCATCGCTGTCATCGACGCGCTCGTGCCGCGCATGCCCGCGGAGCGGCCGCGTTACCTGATGGGCGTCGGCACGCCGCTCGACATCGCCGAGGCGGTCGTCCGCGGTATCGACATGTTCGACTGCGTCATCCCGACCCGGCACGCGCGCAACGGGCACCTGTTCACGTCGGCCGGGGTCATCAACATCCGCAATGCGCGGCACGCCGACGACCTCGGTCCGGTCGACCCGGACTGCGAGTGCTATACCTGCACGCACTACAGCCGCGCCTACCTGCGCCACCTCGAAAAATGCGGCGAGATGCTCGGCCCGCGCCTCGGCACGCTGCACAACCTGCACTATTACCAGCAGCTGATGCGGCGCCTGCGGCGGGCGATCCGCGCCGGCACGCTGGCCGGGGCGGTCGCGGAGATCCGCGAGCGCTTTGCTCGTCCCGCGTCGGCCACTTGAAACCGGCGGGCGCTGTCCCAACCTCCCGGGGGGTATGCCATAATGGCGCCCACCTCGGCCCCGCGACCGCGCAAATACCAATCCAAGGTACTGAATAATAATGGATTTCTTTATATCTAACGCCTGGGCGCAGAACGCGCCGCAGGCCGATCCGTTCGGCTTCCTGCTGCCGATGATCATCATCTTCGGCGCTTTCTACTTCCTGCTGATCCGGCCGCAGCAGAAGCGCCAGAAGGCCCACGCCGAGCTCGTCTCGGGACTGCAGACCGGTGACGAAGTCGTGACGGCCGGCGGCATCCTCGGCAAGGTCACCGCCGTCAGCGACCACTACGCGACGCTCAGGATTGCCAACGACGTCGAGATCAAGGTGCAGAAATCGACCGTGTCCGCCGTCGTGCCGAAGGGCACCATCGACGCCGCCTGAGGCGGCCCCAATGAACCGCTATCCCACCTGGCTCAACCTGCTGCTGCTCGCAGTGCTGCTGCTCGGCAGCCTGTTCGCGCTGCCCAACCTGTACGGCAGCGTGCCGGCGCTGCAGCTTGCGACCCAGGACGGCCAGCCCTTCGCCGAGTCGCGGCTGGAGGAGGTCGTGCGCCTGCTCGAACGCGACGAGCTGGCGCCGCGGGCCGCCTACGTCGAGGACGGCCGCGCCGTGCTGCGCTACGAGACGGTCCGCAACCAGCAGGCGGCCAGCGAGGCGCTGCGCGACCGGCTGGCCGGCGAGGCCAGCGTCGCGCTGACGCTCGCACCGGCGCTGCCGGCCTGGCTGCGCGCCACCGGCCTGCGGCCGATGAGCCTCGGCCTCGACCTGCGCGGCGGCGTCTACTTCCTGCTCGAGGTGGACATGAACGCCGCGTTGCAGACGCGCCTGGCCGCCTACGAGCAGTCGATCGCCGACGTACTGCGCAACGCCGGCCTGCGCAACCGCGTCGAACTCGACGGCCAGGTCATTACCGCGCGCGTCAGCAGCGCCGCGGAAGTCGAGCAGGCGCGCGAACTGGTTCGCGACCTGGACCCCGACCTGCTGATTCTCGACGGTAGCGACGACAGCACGCTGCGCGTGCGCATGAGCGATCAGCAGATCCGCGCCCGCCAGGACTTCGCGATCGAGCAGAACATGACGACGCTCAGGAATCGCGTCGACCAGCTCGGCGTCGCCGAGCCGCTGGTGCAGCGGCAGGGCGTCGACCGCATCGTCGTGCAGCTGCCCGGCGTGCAGGACCCGAACCGCCTCGACGACATCCTGACCGCGACCGCGACGCTGGAATTCCGCCTGGTCGATACCTCGGGCGACGAGCCCGGCTCGCGGCGCTACCCCGGGCGAGGGACGGAGGAAGCGCAGATCCTGAAGCGCGAGGTGATCGCTTCGGGCGACCAGATCATCAACGCCGGGGGGGGCTTCAACGAGGGCCGCCCGCCCGTGTTCATCACGCTCGACGCCTCGGGCGGCGAGCGCATGCTGGACACGACCCGCGCGAACCTGAACAAGCCGATGTCGACCGTGTTCATCGAAACCCGCCGCGAGGCGCGCGAGCGCGACGGCGAAACCGTCTACCGCACCGTGCGCACCGAGGAGATCATCAACACGGCGACGATCCGCGGCATCTTCAAGAACCGCTTCCAGATCACCGGGCTGACGCCGGTCGAGGCGCGCGACCTCGCGCTCTTGCTGCGCGCCGGCGCGCTGGCCGCGCCGGTCTACAAGGTCGAGGAGCGTACGATCGGGCCGAGCCTCGGCCAGGACAACATCGACCGCGGCTTCCGCGCCGTGCAGATCGGTTTCTTCGCGGTCGTCATCTTCATGGTGATCTACTACCGCGGCTTCGGGCTCGTTGCCAACGTCGCGCTGTTCACGAACCTGATCTTCATCGTCGCGCTGCTGTCGTTGCTGCAGGCCTCGCTGACACTGCCGGGCATCGCCGGCATCGTGCTCACGGTCGGCATGGCCGTCGACGCGAACGTGCTGATCTTCGAGCGAATACGCGAGGAACTGGACGCCGGCAACACGGCCCAGAATGCGATCCACTCGGGTTACGACAAGGCCTTCTCGTCGATCGCGGACGCCAACATCACGACGCTTATCGCCGCGATCGTGCTGTTCGCGTTCGGCACCGGCCCGATCAAGGGCTTCGCGGTGACGCTGTCGCTCGGCGTGGCCACCTCGATGTTCACAGCCATCGTCGGCACCCGCGCGATCGTCAACCTCGTCTTCGGCGGGCGCAAGCTCGCCACGCTGCCGGTGTAAGCATGCGCCTGATCAAGACCAAGACCAGCATCGACTTCCTCAGCGCGTCGCGCCGCCGGATCGCGATCGCGATCTCGCTCGTGATGATCGCGGTGTCGATCGGCTCAATCGCGACCCGTGGTCTCGATTTCGGCATCGATTTCACGGGCGGCGTGCTGCTCGAGGTCGGCTACCCGCAGCCGGCGGACATCGACGGAATTCGCACCGTGCTCGCCGCGGCCGGCCACGAGGACGCGCAGGTGCAGATTTTCGGTGCGCGCACCGACGTCATGGTGCGCCTGCCGCCGCAGGCAGAGGGCAATCCCAACGCGATCCGCGACGAGCTGTACAACCTGCTCGCGGCGGACGATTCACGCGTAGAGCTGCGCCGGGTCGAGTTCGTCGGGCCGCAGGTCGGCCAGGAGCTGACCGAGCAGGGCGGGCTCGCGATGATCTTCGCGCTGCTCATGATCTTCGCCTACGTGATGTTCCGCTTCCAGTGGAAGTTCGCGGCCGGCGCGGTGGCGGCGCTGGTCCACGACGTCATCATCACGATCGGCTTCTTTTCGCTGTTCCATTTGCCGTTCGACCTGTCGGTGGTCGCGGCGGTGCTGGCGGTGATCGGCTACTCGCTGAACGACACGGTCGTCGTGTTCGACCGCATTCGCGAGAATTTCATCAAGCTGCGCGGCGTCGGCGCCGAGGAATCGATCAACATCTCGATTAACGAGACGCTCGCGCGCACGTTGATCACCGGAATCACGACGCTGCTGGTGCTGACCGCGCTGCTTTTGCTCGGCGGCGAATCCGTGGGGCCGTTCTCGATCGCCCTGATCGTCGGCATCCTCGTCGGTACCTACTCGTCCATCTACACCGCGAGCGCCACGGCGCTGATCCTGGATGTCAGCGCGCAGGACCTGCTGCCGCCGACGGAAGACCCCGAACTCGCCGACGACCTGCCCTGAGCCGGCCCCTCCGCCTCAGCCGGCGTCGGCCGTGTCCCGGAACATCGCCCGGATTTCCGGCGCGAACAGCTGCGCGAGCTGGCCGTAGATCTTCGGCGAGGCTGCCAGCACGTGGCCGTTCGCGATGAAGTCCTCGCTGCCGTCCAGGCCGGAAACGATGCCGCCGGCCTCGCGGATCAGCAGCGTCCCGGCGGCCAGGTCCCAGGGCATCAGCCCGGTTTCCCAGAAGCCGTCGTAACGGCCGGCCGCGACGTAGCAGAGGTCCAGCGCGGCCGAGCCCGGCCGGCGCACGCCGGCGCTGTGCTCCAGGCTCTTGCGGAACATCGCGAGGTAGGGCTCCAGCGCCAGGTTGGAATCGCGGTACGGGAAGCCCGTGCCCAGCAGCGCGCGCTCGAGCGAACGGGTCTGGCTGACGCGGATGCGGCGGCCGTCGAGCTGGGCGCCGGCGCCTTTCGACGCGGTGAACAGTTCCTGGCGCAGCGGGTCGTAGACGGCTGCGTGCTCGATCCGGCCGCGTACCTGCACCGCGATCGACACGCAAAAGACCGGGAAGCCGTGCAGGAAATTGGTCGTGCCGTCCAGCGGGTCGATGATCCAGACGTGATCGGACTCGCCGATCTGGCCGCTTTCCTCGGCGAGGATCGCGTGCTCGGGGTAGTGCTTGTGGATCGCTCCGATGACTGCGCGCTCGGCGGCGTGGTCGGCCTCGCTGACAAAATCGTTGCGGCCTTTCTGCTCGATCTTCAGCGTATCGAGTTTTTTCAGGTGGCGGAGCAGCGTGTCTCCGCCGCGTCGTGCCGCCATCGTGGCAACATTGAGCAGTGCGTGCATGTCGGATTCCGTCGGCGCTGGCAAAGAACGGGCCCGGCGGAGGGCCGGGCGAGGCGCGCTAGAATATCAGACCGTGCCGGCGGACAGGCGGGTAATTCCAGCCGGCGGGCAATCGGAGCGAAAACGTGAACGAGGTTCGCATCGTCCTGGTGGGCACGACCCACCCGGGCAACATCGGCGCCTGTGCCCGGGCGATGAAGAACATGGGCCTGCACGACCTCACGCTCGTGGCGCCGCGCAGCTTCCCGGACGAGGAGGCCACCGCGCGCGCGTCCGGCGCGACCGACGTGCTCGAGGCGGCAAAGGTCGTCGGGACGCTCGACGAGGCGATCGCCGACTGCGTCTGGGTCGCGGGCGCGAGCGCGCGCTCGCGCACGATCGGCTGGCCGACGCTCCTGCCGCGCGACTGTGCGGCCGAGCTGGGCCGCCAGCGCCAGACCGGGCCGGTCGCGGTCGTGTTCGGGCCCGAAAAGTCGGGCCTGACCAACGAGCACCTCGACCGCTGCCACGCGCTGCTGACGATCCCGACCAACCCTGATTTCAGCTCGCTGAACCTCGCGATGGCGGTGCAGGTGCTGACCTACGAGCTGCGCGTCGCGACCCTCGAGGGCTCGCCGCCGTCGTTCACGCCGGAGGCCCCGCTCGCGACCGGCGAAGAGCTCGAGCACTTCTACACCCACCTGGAGGCAGTGCTCAGGAGCGCCCGCTTCCTGGACCCGGACAACCCGCGGCACTTGATGCGCCGCCTGCGCCGGCTGTTCGTGCGCGCGGCGCCGGACCGGAACGAGATCAACATCCTGCGCGGCATGCTGGCCGCGCTCGACCCGGACGGGCGGGAGCGCGGGCGGTGAGCGCAGACGCGGTCTACCTCGACTACGCGGCGACGACGCCGCCGGCCCCCGAAGTCGTCGCGGCGATGAACGCGGTGCTGCGCGATCCGCTGGCGTTCGCCAACCCGGCGTCGATCCACGCGGCCGGCCGGGCGGCCGCCGCCGTCGAGGCACGCGCGCGGGCCTCGCTGGCGCGACTGCTCGGCGCCGACCCGGCGCGGCTGGTCTGGACCTCGGGCGCGACCGAGGCCGACAACCAGGCGATCATCGGCGGCGCGCGCTTCCGCGCGCACCGCGGCCGGCACCTGGTCACGCTCAGGACCGAGCACAAGGCGGTCGTCGATGCGTTCGGCGCGCTCGAGCGCGAGGGCTTCGAGGTCAGCTGGCTCACGCCGCGCGGCGACGGCCGGCTGGCCGCGGCCGAGCTCGAAGCCGCGCTGCGGCCGGACACCCAGCTCGTGTCCGTCATGCATGTGAACAACGAGACCGGGGTCGTGCAGGACATTGCGGCGCTCGGCGCCCTGTGCCGCGAGCGCGACATCCTGTTCCACTGCGACGCCGCGCAGTCGGCCGGCAAGCTGCCGCTCGATCTCGCGAGCCTGCCGGTCGACCTGCTGTCGGTCTCGGCGCACAAGCTCTACGGCCCCGCCGGTATCGGTGCGCTGTACCTGGCCGCGCGCGACGGCTGCGGCGTCGAGCCCTTGCTGCACGGCGGCGGGCAGCAGCGGCGGCTGCGGCCCGGGACGCTGCCGGTGGCCCTGATCGCCGGTTTCGGGGCGGCCGCCGAGCTGGCGGCGGGCCGCGTGGAAGCCGACCTTGCGCACGTCCACGCGCTGCGCCGACGTTTCGTGGACGGCATCGCGGCGCTGCCCGGCCTGCGCATCAACGAGAGCCGCGAGGCGCAGTATCCCGGCATCCTTAACGTCAGCGCGGCCGGGGTCGAGGGCGAGAGCCTGCTGCTGGCCCTCGAACCGCTGTGCGTCGCCAGCGGGTCGGCCTGCAACTCGCTGTCCGGCGAGCCGTCCTACGTGCTGCGGGCGCTCGGGCTCGACGACGCGCTGGCGCAGGCCTCGATCCGGCTGAGCTTCGGCCGCGGCACACGCGCCGCGGACATTGATTTCGCGCTTGCCACCTACATCTCTGCGGTCAGGCAGCTGCGGCGCATCGCCCCGGAGGCGGCGGCGTGAACACGGCTCCCGCGTACAGCGAGCGCGTGCGGGCGCTGTTCGCGCGGCCGGCACACGCCGGCGACGCCGCGGGCCCGCGGGTCGCACAGGCACACCGTGAGATAGGCGATCTCCTC